>Ga0116227_10000968_pt1 | contig 61146 bp, 34 predicted proteins | sample S1TSphgellanicum_FD_89693 | JGI IMG/M metagenome (GOLD analysis project Ga0116227, IMG submission 89693) | Host-associated microbial communities from peat moss isolated from Minnesota, USA - S1T2_Fb - Sphagnum magellanicum MG | ecosystem: Host-associated > Plants > Peat moss > Unclassified... | reverse complement strand
TGAGTCTTCCCATTGCTTCTGGAAAGGCAACAGAAACTCAGGACACAGATTGTGTATAATGGTTTGCCCAAGTTTTTGGGCAGATTATTATATGCTTATCTACACCCACTGTTTGGAGCTGATGAACTCAGTGGGTAGTCATGGCAGCTCATCACTGCTGTTCGTGATGAAGGTGATGGTCTGTCACTTTGTGAGCAACTCTCATGAGGTTATGAGTGCACTCATTGTCATAGTGGTTGTTGTTGGGTTTCTATCTCATCTCTATAAATAGGGTGGGCAGGTCATCTAAAAGGCTATTTCTTTTCACTTTGAAGATGGTTCTCTTCTTGCTTGGTATTGACAAATTTTTGGACACTGTAGTGTATGGGACTGTAGGTGCACTAAGGGGAATGTTCTTCCTGTTGCTTCTGGAAATGAGCCAAAAGCTCAGGACAAAAACAGATTTTTGTAGAATTGTTTGCCCAAAATTTTGAGTGGATTATTATATAAACCACAGGTGGTCCCTGAACAGGTGTGAGACTGGCATTTTTGTTCATAACGGTGTGTGTTTTTTGTTTTTTGTTTGTTTTTTGTCTCCCCTTGTTTGAGTCTTTCTGTGGCTTCCTGAGGAAGTGTTAACCTTGCTGTTTCTTCTTCATCATGAGAATGGAGATTTCTCTATTCTTATGAAAGATATATTATATAAACCACAGCCAGTGTCAGGAGCTGATGCAGTCAGTTGGGTGTAATGGCAGCTGGTCACTGCCATTCATGATTAAGGTCTGACACTTTGTGAGTAATATTCATGAGGTGATGGCTGCACTCGTTCTTGTCATGTGTGTTTGGGTGTGGCTGGAACTGACACAATGGTCACCTTAAAAGTGTTGCTGTAGAGTGTCCTCGGCAGTCTCTTACATATGTAGCCACTCTAGGGTATACAGAGTTAGACAAGAGCAAGGCAAGCAGAGATGGTGGCAAAGACAGAAATGGATGATGTGTCTGAGCCAGAAAGGAAGGGACCACAGAATTTGAAAATGCAAAGAAGAAATAGCAAGTTTGTGATCAGAGAAATAAAGGTTAGTCATTTCTCATCTTTTGGTTTTGGCACTTTCCAGAGCAATGGTTGCGGGTTATGTGGTGAGCCACTGGACCCACATGTCCAATGCTACACCCATCGACAGGGCAGCCTCACTATCTCTGTTCATCGCCTGAAAGACATTGTGCTGGGGGGAGAAAAGGATGGAAAGATATGGATGTGGCATCGTTGTCTACGGTGTGCACATGTGAATGGGGTCCCTCCATCAACAAGAAGGGTTGTGATGTCAGATGCTGCATGGGGCCTTTCATTTGGCAAGTTTCTGGAGCTTAGCTTCTCAAATCATGCAGCAGCAAGTAGAGTTGCAGCTTGTGGGCACTCTTTACATAGGGACTGTCTTCGGTTTTATGGGTAACCTCTTTCTACATGGCCTATGCAACGTTTCACTTTTAATTTCTCTGCTGTGCAGCATATAGTTCTCAGTTAAATCTTAGTTGTCTTGGGTTTGTAACATTTCTGTTCTTGGATTCACTATTCTGAATATCTTGTTGAATATCTTGTTGTAATGACCAATGGTCTCAATTTTCACTGAGGGACATGTTGCATCTGAGTTTGTGCTCTTGGGGAAAATGGCACTATTTGCTCTGATATGACAACACATTCTGTATTTGGTGATGGGTGGTGCAGGTTTGGCAATGTAGTAGCATGCTTCCGTTATGCCCCAATCAAGCTTTACTCTGTGTATGTTCCTCCACCACAATTGGAATTCAACAATCCTGATCAACAGGAGTGGCTACGGGAGGAAGCCAGTGAGGTAGATTTTCCTGTAGTTTTGGGCTTCATCAATTTTTCTTTCCATCTCTTTTCATTTTTGCATGCACACTCTCTAGTCAGACGGAAGACTTCATGTGGTTTCTTTAGTGTACATGTGCATCTGTTGGACCTGGGTGCTGCTTATTTTGCTTATTCTCAACCTAAAGATCTCTAACTCCATTGTTACTTGTTTTTGTTACATTTGTGAGATTTCTTGAGAGAAATCTTTTGGTTTCATGCTTACCACCATTAGTGTTGAATGCGTTCTCACCTTGAAGATCATAAGATGAATGCCTTGTTGCTATAGAGCTTCTCATTGACTACATATGTAACACTGAAAAACAGGTAGCAGACAAAGGGAATCTGGTATTTGCAGAAGTGTTTAATACTCTGCGTGACATTGGGGAGAAAATTTCAAACTCAAGATCTTTCTATGCAAGTGGAAAGGTTCCTGAAGCAAGGCGACGAATTGTGGAGTTTGAGACGCTTCTGCAAAAGGAAAAAGCTGAATTTGAGGTAATGTTACACAGTTTGTCTTGAATTGATGAGGATGTGCGTGATTATTTCAGATGATGAGTCAATTGTAACATGGGTTTCTGGTTTTGTTGTGTGAAACCATCTATCTCAGTCTCCACAAAGGAACTTTGGGGCTCATATGCTCCATATATCCTTGAGGAATGCCAGGCACATGAGGTGCTGTGTCAAATGATGATCAATCAAAATCTTTCTGTGGGAATAGGAATGTATTTGCAAAACTGTTTTTTCTGTGTAAACCCAAGATCATCTCATGCAGGTAACGTCCTGGTATGTATCTTTGTGAACTTCAGAATGATGTAGAGCTTTTGAGACCTTCACCTTGACATGTTGTTTGTGTCAGGGCTACGGTTGTGTTTACACAGTACTAATCTTGGGTCTGGCATGCTGTAATGGCTGACCAACAGGCCCAATTACAGAGAGCAGGACATTCCAATCCTCAGCCAGGTGAGCCAGTTGTTGATATCTTGGAACTGAACAACCTTCAGCGCCTCCTAGGTAACATCTCAAGTAATTGGGACAAGCGATTTCAAAGCCTGGTTCCTGCTTGTCAGCTCCAGAGATTGCCATCTGGGTCTGATGCAGGCTTTGTGGATGATCCAACCATAATTTCCCCAAGGGTTACTACTGTGATTACTAATGGCAAGGCGACACATGTTGTTGAAGGCCTAACTTCATCAAAGAATGAGGCAGCAATTGATGGGGATAGTGTACAGGAGAGGCAGTTAAGGGCCCAGAGCCATGATGGAGAATCTGATGGCTGTGGCCTCCTAGGATCAGATGGATTAGATCAATCCTCTGGTGAAGGGTATGCGGACAGCAGGGGGAAAGTATGTTGTGATGTAGTCTCTGTGGAAGCAGGTGGGGCTGGCAGCATCAGGGAAGAGTTGAGAGAAGTTGTTGGGCCGGGTTCTGACAAAGTTTTAGTGCAAAGCAAGGCATTGAATTCCACAACTACAGAACCTGCTCTTGTCTCTGGCATCAACACAAATCATATGCTTCCCAAGGAGGTCAGTAATGGGCAAGAAAGATTGTTGGTTGAAACTCTACCTTTGGAGAAGCAAGCCTCAAATCCCCTGCCATTGACTGGTCTCATTGAATACGACAGTGCTGGGAAGCTGAAAGAACCTTTTTCGCAAAGTGAGACTCAAGGTGCCAAAACTACCTGCTGCCTTCTAGATTGCACTTTCCTTCTTGCCATGCGACCTTTACATTGTGAACTAACCACATGTTTGAACACTAAAAGTTTTCTGTGCAATGGTTTCAGGGTTGAGTTTACTGTTGGAAGGAGAATGTGGTGCAAGACAAAGTCTATCAGAGGAACATTTCCCTATCTTGGCAAACCTCTCAAACTGCCTTGATGCAGCTTGGACAGGTGAAGGGATCCCCGTAGGTCCATGTAGTGTTCATGCAACTCCAACTGTAGAAGGAACTGACAGCCGGGGTGCAACAGTCCCTTGTGGAGTGACTGATGGGGAGCTAGTTTGTAGTCAATCTGACCAACTTGATTTGAGAATGATCACTAAGCTGAAACCTGTAAACTGCAAGGTGGGTGTGGGAGTTGGGGATCCAAGTGCACTGACCTCACCCTTGAAAGGAAATGATAGAGAGAAAGATGGCATTGAGGATACTAGGGCCTGGGTTGGTGGTTTTCCTTCAAGCTCACAGAAGGCAATGAGCCGATCGGGCTCCACAAAGAGCAGTGTAACAGGGTCCCCTCCAAGGGCAGACCTGAAGTGGCTCCCTTCCACCCCCATACTGAGCTCCCAGACAGGACAAATGGGTGCACAAGCAGCAGCACGCTACCATCTGCCAAAAGGCATTAATGATACAGTTGTTGCAGTCTTTGATGATGAGCCCACAAGCATCATTGCTTATGCCCTCCTCTCTCATGAATACCAGGTGAGTGAATCCATGTTTCCTCAGTGTTTCCTCTTCTCTGGTTGCTTTGCTTGTAGTGGGCCTCAATTTTTTGTTGTCCCTTTACTACTTTGTGCCTTCATCAGTGATCTGACTGTGACCATGAGGGAACAAGTTTTCTGTTTTTTGGTTTATTGCTTTGTTGTCTTCACTCAGAGATTGAGGTAATTGTTTTGGGTGCCATGTTGATCTTCTCTGTACTGTCAATTGATGATAGGATGGATCGTTATATGGCTGGTTTGTCAATTTTGTTGATATGTTGCTGAGACAATGGATTCTGGATTTTCAGGTAAATATTGAAGGTGTACACACTGAGATGGAAAAGGAGCAACCGAGAGAAAAATCTAAGGACAAGGATGAGAATAGTGAAGATATGAGAAGCTTATCACATCCCATACAATTATTGGGAGGAGTGGCAGGCACCAACCTGGGCAGTGATCTCTCCAAGGAGAAAATTCCAGCAAACTCTAGAGCCCCAGAACTGTCAACAGCTATACGGAAAAAAGAGGCAGGAGTGGATATGAAGCCATTACATGTGAAGGTGCATTTTGCAGATACAGTACAGCAGAGGAAAATGGAATTTAGGGTGACTTGCTACTATGCCAAGCAGTTTGATTCTCTGAGGAAAAAATGTTGTGGAGGGGATTTGGAGTATGTTCGCTCTATGAGCAGGTGCAAAAAATGGGGAGCTCATGGGGGTAAGAGCAATGTCTTTTTTGCCAAGACTATGGATGATCGGTTTGTTGTCAAGCAAGTGAAAAGCACGGAGAAAATTTCTTTCCTAGAATTTGCACCTGAATATTTCAAGTATCTTTCTGATTATCTTGATTCAGGGAGCCCCACTTGTCTTGCCAAGATTTTGGGTGTTTATACGGTGCGTGCTCTTCAACCTTGTTGGACTGTCTTCACTAACAGTTTTCAGTGTGATCAGTTTAACTCTGTTCTGTGCTTCCTGGAATAAAATCACTGGTTCAACATTCTAACTTGAAATCTTGCAGGTAACTGTGAAACATTCAAAAGGTGGCAAAGAAATGAAAATGGATCTGCTGGTGATGGAAAACCTGCTCTACGCACGTCATATTACTCGTCTATATGATTTAAAGGGTTCTGCACGATCACGCTATAACTCAGACTCCTCAGGAAGCAACAAAGTGTTGCTTGACCAAAATTTGTTGGAAGCAATGCCCATGACACCAATTTTTGTGGGCAATAAGGCCAAACGCTTGCTTGAACGGGCTGTCTGGAATGACACAGCTTTCCTTGCAGTTAGTTCATTTCTCTCTATCAAGACAACTGCTTCTTACTTCACCTTAATGAACTTACAATCAATGTTCTTGGTTTGTAGTTTGTCAGTTTGTCACCAGTGGGCTACTCATATAGCATTCCAGCTCTTAGAGTGTTGATTAATTGGTAGTATTTAAATAGGCTGACTTTGTGAAGCATATCTTGCTTGTGTTTGCCAGGGGGTTGATGTCATGGATTACTCTCTGCTAGTTGGTGTAGACGAAGAGCGACAGGAGCTAGTTCTTGGTATCATTGATTTTATTCGGCAGTACACATGGGACAAGCATTTGGAGACGTGGGTGAAAGCTTCAGGAATTCTCGGAGGACCCAAAAATGCTCCACCGACTGTAATTTCACCAAAGCAGTACAAGAAGCGTTTCCGCAAAGCTATGTCGACCTATTTTGTGATGGTTCCAGATCAGTGGACCCCGTCTCTAATTCCAGGTACTCCTCCTAGTAGTGATTCCTCACAGCTAAAAGAACTGGAGACAACATACAAAAAGCAGGGAGGAGCCCAAACTGGCAATGAAACCTGAACCTTCTTTGCAGATACGTTTCATCAAAACACACCCCAACAAAGCCTAAAGCAATCCTGCTTTCTTTGGGTGACTGGAGGCAAGTACTCCGATTGAGCCCTTGTTTTTGCAGAATAGAAAATCACAGATGGGGAACATGACACTCCATTTGGGTGTTCTTTCTGCTTTATGGTTGCAGTACCATACAACTATCCTCTGTTGTATACAAGGTTGGTGCTGGTTGTGCTTTATTGCAGTCAGTTCTGTTTATAACTTTTTTGATCCTCTTTTATCCATTTTTTTTCTGACATGGTCAATGCAGTGTCTCTTCACAGAGCTGCAGACCATTTCCCTTCACTAGAGAAGTTGGATCATAAAGGAAAATTTTCATTTTCAGTTTGCCTCCTGTTCAGTTTGGATTTTCAGTTTTAGAACTTAGAAATGGAAAGTGGCTTTGCAGTGACAGGCCCTCATTCAGGGTCTATGCCATGCTCCAATTTAATCAAACACTATGTTTGCAATTGTAACACCACCTTGTTAAGCCATGTGGTGATAGAGGTAGCTGATGTTTTTTTTACAAATTGAAATTTTCATTTGACCTCAAATCTTACTGTCATGTACCTATATAGAATTCCAGTGTTGTAGATCCATTCTGTGGAAATTCACAGAACCTATTAAGTAGACAACTTGGGAGGTTGGATCATTTCATTCATGGTAGTGCATGACTGTTCCTATGTGCAGTCTCCCACATGAGTTGTAGTGTCATACAAAGATCTTGTTCTAGATGCTGGGGATTTTTCCTTCACATTATTATGAGCTCAAGCTGACTAGCAGTTACAGAAGGTCCTTAGAGAAGGTCAAAATGCAATTAGGTTACAAACTCTTCATCAAACTGGATGTCTCATAACTCTTTACAAGTGATTTATGTGCAGTCTTTATGTTTTGAGGATTTGGGAGGAATAAATTGATGAGTTGATAAATTGTCCTCCGCCAATACCACTTTTCCCCCCTATCTAAATTGCAAGGTATGCCCCATTTTGTGTACAATGAAAGGCATCACTTGATGTTTGACAATCTTTAGGGTTTTTCCTTGTTATTTCTTTAATTTGGATCAATGATGTCACCATCCGCAGTCTCATGATGTGGTTGGTTTGTATCCCAAATGTCTTCATTTTCAAGAATAGTCTGAAACCTGAACTTCCACTCACATATCACTTGGTTAAATTGCAAATATCTTTTATTTTTAAGAATAGTCTGAAATCTAAACATTGGACAGTTATGAAAATTGCAAATTCTGTAGCTTCAAAAAAGGAAAATTTATGAGCTTGATGTTGTGTCAAAATAAAAAGATGGATATTCAATTGATCTTGTTACTGTTCATGGTGATTGTGGAAAGAAGTTTATATGCTAAAACTGTTCACAAGCTATACCATGATATTAAATTTGACTCTTATCATGAGATGCTTATGTATAAACTCTGATACCACATCGTTGATGTTTGTGCTGTTTGATAATTGCCAAAATGATGAGTTGAAATGTTGAACTAATTGAACTGAAATTTTTTGGGCATTCGTCTCCAAACTTGAAGCATCAAGGTCAGAGTCCCTGTCATTGGAGTGCCAATATAGGTACAAACATGTGTTTGGAACTTGTAGGTTTATTCCTTGAACTGTCAAAATGCTGAAATATTCAGATTAGGGTTGGACCCCTTTTTGGGATAATAAATTGTTTCAACAGGAAATACTGATTATCAATGACAGATTATCATGACTTTCATGGTCAAAATTGGCACATCATCAAAGTCATTAAGCATTAAATATGTTGGATGAGTTTTTGATCAAAACAGATCACAGGCTTCCAAAGCTTGAACACTTTCATGAGAATACCTAACCATGATTGTTGTAATAGTTCCTACGCCCATAACAAATTTGTATCATTAAGTAGTCATGAAGTCACAGTATGCTATAATCCATGACTTATACTATTGTTGTTTTTGCAACCTTCACCTATGGCCTTTTCTGCATATAAAAGTTCCCAAAATGCTGCAGAGGCTACAATCTGCTCGGCTTTTGACGGCATCCTCATTTTGATGGAAATTCACCTCACAATCCTTGACATCAGCTTCATTGGGATTGTAATTCACCTCACAAAGACTACTTTCTGCTCGGCTTTGGACAATCTCCTCATTTGGATTCAAATTCGCTATGCAATCCTTGACATGATTTTCAGTGGGATTGCATGTCACTTGACATCCCTCAATATCATTTTCACTTGAAGGCGAATTCCCTGCATAATAACCTGAAACATCCCTGCTAAGTCATCAGACCCATTTTCATGATATGGTCATGTCCTCAGTCTAGAAATTTTCAAACAAGTGAATAAGGATGTTGATCCCAAGAACTAGTTTTCTATATTGCTCAAGTAAAAACCTTATGTAAAAATAAATGAAAAAAATCAGTCCTTGAGCTTTGAAATATTTCATCATGAATGGTACAAAAATGTTACCTCTAGGCATGATATGTTTAACATCTTTCAAGCATTTCAATGTTCCATCCAAACTTGTATAAGCAAATATGGAATCCTCGTTCTCGTAAAAGGTCATTCCCATCAAGAGGTTCTTTCCGTGCATAAGCATCATGCATATTTGTTGAAATGTAGGTCGAGCCCTCGGGTTTGCATCCCAACAACTTTGAATAAGAAATGCCAAGAAGGGTGGACACTCATTCGGTAGATCAGGTCTATCCCCTGCATCTATCCTTGGTTGGATATTCATTCTTTTTTCACCTACAAAGGGTATTTCTCCAGTAAGAATCTCCAAGAAAGTCATTCCAAAGCTAAATACATCTGCCATTAATGGGTATCTTTTGTGTGTGAGCATGTGTTCTCCACTAAGTTCAGGAGCTCTCCAACCTGTAGTCCCCACCAGCCATGTTTGTTGTTGGTTCATGGTAGAATTCTTGACATCTGTTTTCGCCTCTCCAAAATCTCCCAACTTAACAACCAATTGATCAAATTGGCCATGTTTCCACAAAATGTTTTGGCATTTCAAGTCACGATGTGCCACTTCCTTGCGATGAAGGAAACACATGGCCTTAGCAACTTGAAGCATGATGTCAACTGACTCCAACAAGGAGAATGGAGGGACTATATCTTGAGCTTTTCGTTGGTCCATGAGCTTGGAAATGTCACCGTCCATTTTTTCCATCAACATGTATGTGATGAAATAGTCTGTTCTCTTGTTCCAATGACACATAAGCTGCACAACATGGGGATGTTGGTTCGCAGCAAGAATAATGGCCTCCTTGGCTCCAGCAGCGGTGGATGATTGAGTTAGCCTCTTCAGTGCAAAATCTTTTCCCAACCACTTGACTCTTATCACCATGCCTCTACAGTTATGACTCAAAGAGTCTTGATCTAGATCACCAATCTGAACCGCTTCAAACTCTGGGGGTTTCCATGGAGGCCAAAAATGTGGGGGATCATCACTAGATTGTATGGAGTGTCCCAATCTATGTAGCAAATAATCTGCCAAATACAGTGATTTGTAAGCTACATCATCATTACCTCCATGTTTGGTCTTCACTTCTTGTAGATTTGTCACCAACATGTGCTTATCCTCCAACACCTCATTTTGAAGAGCATCGTGTTGAAAAGAATGTATTAGGTCCTCATAGGCCTTGCCTGCTTCTTGGAGTTGGGCAAGTTTGCTTGACCTTCCCTCCTCAAACTCCAAGCTTGCAATTTGCACTACTTTTGTCGCCCATTGCAAGTCTAAGATAATGTCAACAACATCTTCTTTGGTGCCCATCAATGAAACAGCTTCGAGGAGCCATTCTTCACTACAACACTTTGTCACAAGTGTTTCTGCTTTCTTCAGAATATAGTAAAGTTGTTTGAAGGCTGCCCCATATGTGACATGTCCAGGAAGAAACTGTTGTGTTTGCAAGTAGGCTTGTGTCTCTTCAAGTTTAGATGCCAAGTGCTCACATTGCAATTTGTTGAGGCGGAGAAATCTTTTTGGTGAAGACCAATCACACAAGATTTGTTCAGAAATCAGAAATTTCACCCTTGAGATTACCATCACTGAAAGGTTTAAATAGTCCGTGAGGCCAAGATTCTTGACATCTGTCTTAGCCTCTCCAAAATCTCCCAACTTAACAACCAATTGATCAAATTGGCCATGTTTCCACAAAATGTTTTGGCATTTCATGTCACGATGTGCCACTTGCTCGCTATGAAGGAAACACATGGCCTTAGCAACTTGAAGCATGATGTCAACTGTTACCATCACTGAAAGGTCTAAATAGTCCAACATGAGGCCACCCCTGCGCCTGTGGAAGTGTGAAATTCACAAATTAACATGAGATTAGGAAGTAATTCTTGAACAAGAATTATCTTACATTGCAACATACATCTTCACTTTCAATTTTCATCAACAAATAGTTGTTGTAAAATGTTAGATCCTGTATGTGCATGTTCTATAGGCTCCTCTAATTCTTTGCATTGTTTTATTGTGGGTCAACTTCATTAGTTCATCAAAACAACCAAAATTGGAAACATCATCCATATATGGATTTAGAAATAAAACTTCATAAGACTACTTGTATACCCTATTTAAATCCTACATTTAGCAACAATATCATGTACATTTTATTTAGTTACAATTATACAAATACATGTGTTCTAACCATCCAATGCATACAGATTTTGAACCCTAGCTAATGTCACCAATAAATTGAATTTAGGGCCACAACACCTTGTTGATAGCATATAAATGGTTGATTATTTTGCACAAATATTGGTTCTTTTCCCTTTAGGCAACCATTGTTAATGAAAGGATTCAAATCTTGAATCAAGTAGATGTAATGAAACAAAGTTGATGCAATAAAACTCCAACAATTTGCTAATGCCAAAGCCATTTTACTTCTACCATTGTCATTTTCATTTTTACCTTTAGTGAGCAGGGATACCCATGCCTAGAATAATTTGAAGTCTTATTATGAGTAAGTTTTGTTTGTGCCATTGAATTTAAAATTCACAATTGGTGGAACCACATACCTTTTCCTTACATTAAAATTTTTTAAGTTAAGCTTTCCTCACATTTCAAATTGTGGGAAAAATAAAAAATTGTCAAGAATTTCATCAAACAAAATAGTAGAGTTGGCACATACATATGACAATAATTAGGTTACTTTTAAATCCCTATCTACACCTTTCCCCTTGTCTAGATTATTAATTCATTGCAACTGAAATGTGTAGCCTTATTATAAAGTGAATTGTTGTTCCCCAAAAACCTAAAAGCCCCAAGTTTTGACAAATTTGATCAATAAATTTTTTAAATCATTTTTGACACATCCAAGTTCATAATGCATGCAAAGTATGGTACAATGAAATCAAAACTAACCTTGTATCATCAGCAGGAGGAGCAAAATCAGGCGCATTTCCTTCTCCAAATTCAATTGGACATGCTTGAGTAGAAGCTCGAGATGGACTTGCTTGAGTAGAAGTCCGAGATGGACTTGCTCGAGAAAAACATATGTAATTTCCAACTGCAAATCCATGTAGACATGCTCCAAGAGTTGGACACTGAAATGGCATGGCCCCAATAACCCATACATGAAGTCAATAAGACAAGGAATCATTATCCTTTTTTTAATTCATTATCCATATTCAACTTATGTTGAAATATATTTGTAGCTTTGTTTTTAATTGGGCACATGAGAACTTTGAATCTAACTTTGAATTATTAATATGTAATATGAGATTGAAAGAAAACTTGGTCTAAGTATACTAACAAAGGAAACCAAAACTTGTTTTGGAATAATCAAGTTCAAGTCATGCCTTTAGGTTGAAGATTGATTTGTGACCAAAATCATGTCTAAAATTGTTAAGAAATTTCAATACTTAAAATTTGATTCAATTTGATAAAAGCAACAAGATGACCTACTACCAATTACAAATACATTTTTTATTATATCAATCAAATTAATGGGTTTTTCATACAATTAGACATCGTTTGTTGTCTAAAAATAAATACAATACTCATAAAATAATTGTTTTATTTGCCATCACCTTTTGATCATGTTAAATTTGTATGTATAATTTGTCACTTGAATTAGAGAATGTGTTTTTTTGTTTTACCTTGCTCACATCCAATAATTGGCTAGGAAGATTTTGAACTCTACTTGTCGAATAATGATCTCGAGCACCATTCATGAATTGTTCCGTCACAATCCTTTGACACGTATTGCGGACAAGATCATGCATCACCAATTGCCCATGCTCACCAACTTTGAGAAGTGATTTGTCCATTAATCTTTTCAAGACAATATTAGGTGTCTTGCACAAGTACCGCGTCCATATCTTCGATGCAGTTTTGACCTTTGTTCCTTTTTCTTCTCCAATAGTGTTAGAGAAGAACGTAGCAACATAAAAAAGCATTTCTCTCTCAATGGGCTCCAAGTCATCGATACTAATACGCAAGGTTCTCCAAAGCATGTCATCTTCTTGCAAGCGTCGTGCATTTTGCAACCGAGTCAAAGCATCTCGCCACACTGGGATGAAATTCTCACCATTAAGGAATCTACCCATCACCTCCAAACTCAAAGGAAGACCAGAACAAGCACCCACAATTTCCTCTCTTATACTCGAAAGTTCATGTATATGTGGTACATGTTCTTTCAAAAAAGCATGTGAATCAAAGAGCTCCAAGGCTTTAGAATGTTGGAGAGGCTCCATTTCAATCTTGTTGCCATCGTCAATGAGTCCATTCATAGCTTCCCAATCACGACCTGTCAAGATGAAATTGCTTCCATTTCCAAAACCATGACATTGCAACAAGGATAAAATGAACTCCTTATGATGAATTTCCACGTTGTCCACAACAACCAACACCTTCCTTCCATAAAGTTGTTGAGACAAAATGGTAGGAAAATCCAAATATTCAACATTTGGAGTGTTGAAATCATAATCGTCTCCTTTTCCATAGCCGACGTCGTGCAGTAATTGGTGTTCAACTTCTACAATTGGTCTTGATTTCACATCCATCAAAAAGCTACACACATTGTAATTCTTGTGAATCTCGTGAAATACTTGTTTGGCTAATGTTGTTTTGCCAATACCTGCCATGCCAACTATCCCCATGACACGAGTATGTTGAAGTTGTTGCCTCATAATAGCTACGTGATGAGCTAGTCCAACAACATGAGGTGGAAGTGTTGGAAGCCAAACTTGGTCCACCTACAAAAACAACGTAAAAGGACTTCAAAATGTAGACTTGACTTGCAATGGGGTAAGCATTTCTTAAATCTAGTCTGAACATGACAATGGAACACATTCGATCCATTATGATCCTTGAACCTATCATGCTCAAGTGATGTGAACATTATGAACCTTCCTTGGTTAGTGTGTGAATCAAGATCTAAGTTGGAAAATTGGGTGGCCTATTATACATCAAGGCTTCAATGTAAGAGGAACAAAACACCTAAGAAAATCCTAATTAGTTTATTGCTCTATCTTGTCACCCTAATAAATTTACCAGAATAATCCACTGTTCGAGATTGATATATAAACTACAACCTGGGTGATTAACAATATATATTGAAAAACATACCAAATCAGGTATGACCTGAGGCAATACTAGCATTATACCAATAACTCCCTAGTATGGGACCTGAGACAATATCAGGTATATATAACTGCCTTATACTAGTATAAATACTGGATTTTATGCCTGCCTTATAATGCGCAAAAATCAACCTTGGACCCAATACCAAGATCAGACTGTTATGAAAGTATTTTTTTTTAACGTGCCCAAAACCAACACCTACAAGATATGGAAAAAAGAAGAAGAAACCCCATACTTTCATTTAGCATAGCTTACCTGGAAAAACATAATGAAAAGCTGCTATTGAGGCAAAATATGTGATCATATCAACCTAACGGAAAGAGAGACTTACTACGTGAGAGCTTCTCCATGCTCCGGCACCCATTCCGGGGCTGGCTGCATATGTCTCTGAGCCATTCGAGAGGGTCAACTCCCTGGCTCCCATTCCGGCGATGGTATCGGCTGCGTTCATCCCTGAGCTGCCGCCCGAAAGGATCGATTTCCCTGATCGCATTCCGGCACTGGTAATGGACACGTTCGTCCCTGAGCCGACTGAGAGGCTCGATTCTCCTCTTGCACTGGTACTGGCTGCATTCATCATTAGGTAATCCGACAGAAATAATTCCCCAATTCCCCAGTTCCCATTCCAGCATTCGTACTGGCGCCCATTAAAGTACTGGTAGTGGACACGTTCGTCCCTGAGCCGACCGAGAGGCTCGATTCTCCTCTCGCGCTGGTACTGGCTGCGTTCATCCATAGGTAGTCCGAAAGACTCTATTCCCCGGTTCCCATTCCGGTATTGGTACTGGCTGTGCCCTGCATCCCAGAGTCGGATCTGAGCACCCTTGAGATCGCAATCGCCCTATAACCCACAGTCAACTGCTCCTCGATCGGTCTCAAAAGAAACTCTCCATTCAAAGACTTTCATCTCAGCTAGATATACCAAAGAGCAAGGAACAAAAGTCTGCGAGGTTGCCGAGTTGCAGCGGTTCAAGAAGCCCAAGACAGTAATTTTGATCCCTGGATCTTCTATCTTCCCAAGCTTCCTCGAAAACTTTAAACTGATCAGCTAGAGTTAACAAACAGCAAGTAAATTCTTTTTTGCAAGCCAGCTGCCGATCAGTTGGGGGGCCAAGAAGCCCAAGCCAGTACTAGTTTTGACCCCTGTATCGTCTAACTAGTCTTGACTCTTGCCACAAGCTGCAGCTTCGTCTCAGTCCGGCCGTCTCAAAGATTTCTCAGCACATAGTCTGTAAATCTCAGCAGCAACATGATCTCCACCCACAGCTTCCCGCTTCTATCTACAACAGCTGAGCCCAGCGTTAGAGCTTGCCACGAACTGGTGAACGCAAGCACGCGTTTGTTGAGACGAGCACGGCAAAATTCTGCGACAACGAAGCCGGAAAGAAACGTTGGGGGTAGGGGCAGGGGTGGGGGATTCCTCAACCCTTCTGAGCCGGAAAGAACAAAGAACCCGTGAGAATATCTTTTACCAAAAAGCCGAAAAGAAAGTCGGGGAAAATCTTTTACCATCAAACTCTTTCCGACAGCATCCCCAACTATGTTCCCGTTAATGGGAACACTATTGGGAGCGGTCTGGGAACACAACTAAATATAGTACTCATGAACACATTTGCTTCCCCAATTCGGTGATTGCTAATTTAGTTAGATAGTCTAACCTTTTGCCATTGGCCCAAGTGTGAACTGGCTACCCAATTATTTGTTTCCTTCCAAAATCATTTTTTGTAATTTAATTGAATCTCCAATCACACAAATTACACAATATTCAATAACTTCTCCAACATACGTTGAAACATTATGAAACCAATTTGGTGTACCTCATCTCATTGAGGGCTTTCCAACAATACAAAGAACGCAACAAGAGGTGTTGTGGTTTGGGAGATCTCAACACGACAAACGAAAACAAACAAACAAACAAACTTCATAAATAGATTGGCATAACCCTCACTATATCATTTGAAGAACATTTGAGAAAGTTGGGGACACACTGGGAGCATAATGGAAACTGAATGGGAACATTTTGAGAATATGTTTGAGAAAATCATATGGAACACAATAGGAACAGCCAAATCAAAAACATCCCACCTGCCCACCACACTTCCCTCCGCCCCCCAAGAAAAACTTTGTCTCTTGTGACTGCCTGGATGTTTCACAAAGGAATGGTCATAAGATTCTCGTGTTCCATTTTTAAATGGTTTGATATGGAACTCTTTGCTATTTTGCTTTGTTAAATACTTTAAAAATGTGTTGGAACTTGGACTTAAAACATGGGAAGGCTGCTGCCGCGTTTAGCAATGATGACGGTTGAATTTGTGTCCATCACCTCCTTCGTGGGTATGATTGGCCTTTTGTCAATTTCGTGATGCCGTGAAAGTGGCAATCAACCATAGGAAGATCTAGCCAAATTCAACTACAATCGAGTTTTTTTAATTAACGAAATTATCGCCAAATATTAAAAATCTGGGAATTTGTTCTTCTCAAATTCTAGTGATTGAAAACCTCATATATCATTTTTCACTTTTTTGCCAATTTTTCCAGAAAAGAAAAATATTAACATGGTTGCTGTTTCACATAGGCTAAAACTTCCTTTCCTTAGAGAACATACCATTGCTTCAATTGGTGCAAGTTGTGCTTTCATCTACCTAATTTGGTTGTCATGCAAGTGCACCAACTAAAAAACATGATGCTATTGAATGCAATGTCAAATTGCATGCTAAATTTTTCCAAGTTGTGAAACAATAATATAAACCCACATTTGTGCATGGATGAATTACTCAAACAACTGCAAATGATAAAATTGAACAAATATGGGAATATCTTGACATTTGCCCATGTTTTTTAAATTTAATATTAATAAATGAAGTGATATGCCATATGTATAGAATATGTACAAGCGTTCTAAGAGAACAAGTTAACAAATACACTTCATTACATGTTCATTCAATATCCTTTCAATTCATGTATGATTGTCAATTGTTGATAATTGTGTGAAGTAAAACATTATATGAAGATACATTCAACTAGATTTATTGTTTCCAAATATAATTTATGATCATTTCATGGTTAAAAAATCAAGTTTTATGGCACACCATCTAGTTCAAAACTAGCTTGCAAAATTTGAAAAGAATTGAACAAAATTTATGAATCCCTTTGTCTGATTTCAAAATTGGATCCATTGCCATACCAATCTCCTAGAGGAACTCATCTTACAAGGTTACAAAACAAGTTCACAACTTCCATGCTAATGTTTTTAACCGAATGCCCCCACATTACACATGTATCCTATCCATCCCATGAACCTTCCCACATATATTGCACCCATATACACTTAATTATCAACTCCTTGCAAACTAATCTACCTAACAAGATTTGAAACTTAAGTCAATGTTTTCATTGACGATAAATGCCATAAAAATTAGACATACAAGCAAGCAAACAAACACAATGGCACATTCAAGCTAATACATTAAAAAAGAAGGCAAACACATGTTGAAAGAATAAACCCATATAAATAGAAGGGAAAACACGCACAATCATAAAGGGATGAACTGAAAATGTGAAATGAAAGCCTTGCTTATTTAAGATACAAGGCACACATGCTTCACCATAATAATCATGCCCCTACAAAACAACATGGAAGCCCATAAGCTAATGCACACAAGTTGTGTACATTTCACATTCACAAAATATTTTGTACAATCAATTAGCATTTCATGAACATGGTATTTCACTTGAATGTTCTTACATGACAATAGCGTGTGTCAATGTTTTGGATATTCACCCATGCAAAGGAAGTTTCCTTCATGAGATGTCGCACAAAAATATGATTTTGTGTCCCAATGATAACATGTTTTTCAATGTTCAGTATTTCCCAAAATTGCATTGTAGGTGATTATTTAGGAACCAATGATGGTATTCCTTCTTGTTGTCAATTGTCAACCAAATTCAAACCTTCAATAGTATAAAGACGACATGGATTAGAGGTTTCCTCCTTTGTGCCAATGCTTGTGACTTATGGATAATGCATACATTTACCCACATCAATTCATGAAAAACCAAAGCCAATGCCACCATTTTATTTTTTTGTCATCAAATTCAAATCTTCCATTTTAATAGCTTCACTCAAATATTGTGGTAAAGGCAAAGTATTGGATGTATTGAAATTACCATAATGAAGAAAGTATGGGTGTAGTCATAATCAAATCAGCCAAAAAACATCTCAAACGATTACCAAAATTTTATGAGAACTATAATTTTGGTAAATATGTTTTTATGGTGCCACTTTAATGCCATGTTAATCATGGAACGTTGTGTTAAATAACTAATATGAATGTTGAAAAGTTCAAAAAAAAAATTGGTTTTGGTTTTAATGAAGGGCCTTTGAATTTGAACAATAGTTGCATAAAAAGCAATCAATTTTGTAAATTATTAAATTAAAGACTCTCATTATAAAGGAATTTTGATAATAATTTTTTTGAGATGATGTTAATTGATTATTTGCACTCAAAAAGTATTCACAATTTGAAAGTTGTCAAACTTGAACATTTTGAAAATTAAAAATCTATTGAATAGAATTTAAAATTTTCAAGAGTCCTTACCACATGTAAATAGGTGCACATGACATATAAAACAAAGTTGTAGTTTATGAAACAAGAGAACAAAGCATTAAATAATTAAAATATTTTCATACAATTTGAAATGAACATAATTTTCCAAAATGAAATGTAAAATTTGGTAGAATTTGTACATTTCATATATATATATATAATTTATTCATCAAAAGTTAATACAAAAAATGTGATGCATTAAAAATTAATATGTATTTTTAGTACCATTTCTAAAAGATTTCATCCCAAAAGTCCTTTTTATGAGAAAATGAAAATGACCACAAAAAGGACTATAGTCCTTGAGTCCTTTGTCATAGTTGGTTCATTTGCCTATGATCACACCCATACACATGTCGATTAGCGAATCAAACAATGTCAGTGCCACATATTTCAACAAATAAGCAAGGCATGGAAAATACATAAAAATTAAAAACATTATCATTTACAACAATGCACCCATGATTAACAATAAAAAATGCAAAACATTTAGGTTTATGAGCTGTATTAAACAGAGAACTACAATTAATTTCTTTGTTTATCAATAGCAAATGTGTTTTTCCTTCAAAAGTTGCATTCACATGTCCACAAATAATTGTGATTAAAAAAACATTTGTAAAATATATTGATTCGAACTCTTCAAATGCACATAAAACTAATCACAAAGTCAAGAGTTGTAGGGTTTCATCCCATTGATGTATATTGTATCATTTTTCATGTTTTGAAAACATGACTTTCATTCAATACTTTATGAAATTTGAATATGACAAAATGTAACATCTAGATAACTTAGGAAATTACATTTTCACAACCAACAAACTAACATTATTAACATATTTCCATCCCGCACATAACATTCAAACAAAGTTTTACAACATATTATAACAAAAAAAAACATTTTGAAATGAAACTGAATTATTATCCATATCAAATTTTAAAAATAGCTACATATGAAAATGTCACATTCATGGCCTTTTATTAGGATCAAACACCATCCAAACATTTTTGATGGAATATGCACATGGAAACCTCCTTGAAATTGAAAAACGATCACAATTACTTCAAGAATTATTAGAAGACTATCCATATCTCGACTCACAACATGTATCATCCGAATTAATCAAGATTTTTTTCTCACATTCAACAATTTCACCAAATACAACCTATTCCAAAACCATATGAACACGTATTTATCCACACATTTCCATGATGAAACTTAATGATGAACAACAAGTATTTGATTCCATTATTGAAAACCCACACAGTCTAACATTCTTATAGGCACATTCAATAATGGCAAAACATTTTTCATGAAATACATCACACAACACTTCTAGATGCATCGTAAAAATGTGTCACTATCAGCAACATGTGTTGTTGCACTTCACTTGAGCTTGACTACAACTACAATGCACACTACAGTCTACATCCCAACATGTGGATATTTATTTATCCTTTTTGAACCTCACAATGTCATAGAAAAACTCAAATCCACAAATATTATCATCATTGATGAAATGTCAATGTTGACCGGCACCATGTTATGCACTTTGAACAATCTCTAAAATAAACAATGCATGTTGAAAACAATCATTGTTGTGCATTGCTTATAACAATTTGTTCCTTAGCTGAATTACGAGCATCATCAAGCTTTTTGTGCAGAAATCAAGGTAAGATTTTGGTTTTTATTTTTTTTATTTTTTTCATCTTCTTGGTTTTTCTCCCTTAAGGTTGAAAGGTTTAGCATTTTTTATTGTTTTGTGTTCTGTAGAGCTTGTGTTTCATTACATTTTCAATGATTATTTTGTGTCTTGGATATTTTTATGTTTCATTCAAATTTTTGCAATTCATCTTTCACCATGGATACCAAAGAGTTAATACTTGCATTAGGTTCATTGAAATTGTACAAGGTTTTTGGGAAGAAGACGATTCAAGTTCACCATTTCTTCCATCAATGTTGGGCAGTGTTCTTTCTACTTTGCTTGCAAGCATTATTTTGCACAATGTTTGACTAACATCCAATTTGGTGGCAATGGGGTTTGATTTAGGGTATTGGGTGAAGTTGCAAAATACATGTTTTTCTATGTTTTTGATCATAGAATATGATGTTGACTACTAAATTTAGAACTTTCAAATGTCCAAGTCAACATTATTTGATTGCCAATTAGCTAAGGCCATTGATTGAAAAAGACCCAAGGTACCGTCTTGCAATCCTTCATGTGGAGGTTTAGGTCACTTGTGTAATTTACAAGTTTTCACATGGTTCAAACTTGTTGAACTGCAATGAATTGTTTGTGATAAGCAAATCAATGGTTGGGTTGGTTTTGCAAGAAATTGTTACGGCTATTAACATTGCATTTAGAAGCCTCATTTCCTAGCTTGTGGGACAAAAAATGGAAGTGGTAATGATGAAGTTTTAATATTGGTGTGGTTTACTAAACATGCATGGCACCATAAGCAATACCCACATCTCAATTTCGAAACCCAAGCTTGCATTTGTGAAGGATTATTATTATCATAAGATGGGAGGTTATTCAATTGCGGCATAAGCAGTTTTAGATGTTAGGAGGAGGTTCACTGACATGGGCACAAATGAGCTCAAACAAGCCAAAATTGATGTCAAAATGTAATTTTTTCTATAATTCTTATTACATTTATCTATGTGGTGCCACTTTAATGGCATGTGAATCATGGAAAGTTGTGCTTATTGAATAATATGGATATTGAAAAATTTTAAATGAATCAAACAAAATTCCAATATCAAAGTTTTGTTTGAATAAAAAGTGTTTAACAGTTTCATTCAATGACATTACTATCATAAATGGCCTTTTAATTTTCATAATAAAATTTATTTCATCCTCAATTTTTTGTAGTATTATTAGACACATCTAAAAAACACTCAATATTTCATATTTTTTTGATTTTGTGTTTATAAAAAATTAAGGTTTAAAAAAGTTCATGAATCTTTTTCAACATGTAAATGTGATGCAATATATATGTTATTTAAAGGAAAAATTGTAGCTTATATATAAAAAATTAAATTTGAAAGTGTTAACATGTTTTGGTATGATTTGAAATTATGACAAATTTTCAAAACAAAACACAAAATCTGGCAAAATCCATGCACTTTGAAAAATCTGTATTTCTCCAAATTTGATTTTTTTTAAAAATGACATATTGGGGCAACTATAAATACAATATATAAAAAGTCTCAAAACATTTCATTTGAAAATTCTTCTTTAAAAAAACATGTTTTTTGGGAAAAATGACCCCAAAAGGACAATAATCTTAAATGCAAAATAAACACGTTGACTTATTATATGTCATTTGGACCCACATCTATGTTGGTTTATTTCAGAGCATCAACAATTCTCAAGTTTTATGAAAATCCAAGTTGTACAAACAAGTTTAACATCAAAGGCTTTTCAAATTGGTGAGAGGTCAAAAAGGTTTTACAGTTTACCTTTTTGGTGATAAGGGGTATTTGTTACTCCCATGAATCATGACACCTCACAAGGATGGACAATAACATTTTGTGCTTAAAGTTTTATATAATAAAAATCATAAATGAAGGTGGTTAGTTGTGGAGAAGACATAAAACAATGTTTTCAAGAATTTTTGTACAAAACTGACATTGATGTCAATTTTTTCAAATATTTTCACATGCTATTATTTTTTTCACAATTAAATATTTGGTCAGGGAGAACTAGACATTTAAAGGCTTACATTTTTTTCAAATAGAAGCAACATAAAGTGGTCAAAGGTTGAATCCACAAATGTCATTTATTAATTGATAAATGTGCATGGGAATTGAAGGTCAAAATGGGTCTAAGGTTTGTAGTTTGGGGAAATTTTAATTATTCATTTATATTTTCAATGGATTTGGGTCTTTGTTTGCAAACTACGCGAAGATATTTGTAGTTCTAACTGGTAGAAAATCATGATGTTGACTGGGTTCTCTATTTAGAAAGGCAAAGGATGTAGTTGTATGTTTGTGTCGCAACCCTAGCCTTGGGCTTGCGACCAAGGCAAGGGCTTGCAAAGTTGTGGGTCAAGAGGGAAGCCCAAGAGTGAAGGAAAGTGTGAGGGAATGAACCCTCACACTCCCAAAGGAGCTTCCATTTTGGGAGTTGGAGTCCCGGTCAACTCCGAATGTTCAGAGAGCGATTGCAAGGGCCAAAACCCAATGGCTCGAGGAGTTATTTATATCATTCAAAAGCTACTGAAATGTAGATGTCTAAAATGGGCTTGCATCACCCATTTGGATAGCTAAAACACAATTTATGGCCAAAAGAAAGGTCGGGAGTCAAATTGGCAGTTTGATTCCCGACCACTAAAAGTCTGGAATCACCCTGATTTCCTTGCGTGTAGGTGGCTTGTGACATACCGTTAGAAAGCTCTTGACAAGGGCTACAACTTTGTTATAGACCTCGTCTCAATCGGAGGTCTACATACAAAGTTATGGGGGCTCAAAGTCGAAAAAATCCCAACTTTGGCAATTTTGGGACTCCCATTTGGGAGTCCCGGGACAAAATGCCATTTGGATGTGGGCCTTGTGAAGAGGCACAGAGTATATTATAAGGGGGAAGGTGCTAACTTCCCCCAAAGTTCGGGCCGTGGTGAATCTTGTGAGTCCGAGTTTGCCCGTGGTTCGTTTTAGCACCAAAAATGTTCAAACTATGCACTAACCATCTTGTGTTGGTTTTGTGCAGGTTTGTGTGAGTAGTTGATGCTTATCACTTTTCCTAATCCCATCCCGGAGCTCCAGCACGCCCCTCTACCCCTCAAAGTGTGTGAGCCAGGAAGTGTGCCTTGACTCCTTGTTTTTCCGTTGTCTTTAATTTAGACTCACCTTTGAGTCCATTAAGGAGCTTGGGGGTGCATCAATTTGATTCTTGGTCTAGAAGTTTAGATGATTCTTTAATTTTGGGGGTTGCTTTTAAAGTTGAATTTTAGTTTCAATAGCTCATATTCCAAATTCTTATATGAAGAGCAACATAATTTTTTATATTGAATGTATTTGTATGAAATCAGTAAATTGATAATTGACATTGTTTTTTCGGGCACTTGAGGTTTATTTTGGTTGTTTATTCTTCAAACTGAAATTCATGTTTCATAATATGCAAATTCCTTTTATTCATGGGTAAATGTTCAATGTATATGTCCCAATATGTTTCAAGTTAGGACTATGATACCCATTGGTGGCCATTGGATGATATTTCTATTGTTATTTTTTAATAGATAATTCTTTTCAATTGCCTAATGGCCTGAGCTTTTGTGTTCAATGTTCCACCAACGATTAATGAGATACATGAAATGTAGCTAACCGTAAATTATTTTGTTACTACTCTACTTTGTAGGTATTCTCAATTGTGTCTTTTGATTTTGCCACTAAATTGCTTACTAAGTGCTTTAAATTATTGATTTTGGTGTGCACCACAAAAACTTGGTGGTGTTATGTGATGCTTTAGTTCTTTTCCCTATTGTAAGGTCTTATTTATTCCTTAAATTTTGGTGGCCACTAGGTTTATCTATTGTCATGTATGTTTTTTGTTATGATGGTGAAAAATTATTTTTATGATTTGTTATTTCAACATTTTGTTTGGTGCCCACTAGGTTCAATATGTTATTCTATTTTCTTTAAACTCTAAAAAATTGATTATTTCTATTTTTGAACTATTTCAACCCCAAAACCGCCCCAAAAATGGTATTTTGCAATGTGAATGACTTAAAAATTAAGTCCAAATGCAAACATCCTAGTGGCTCATCTATAATCCTAATAAGGCTAATACACATATCTAGTCATCTATATAGGAATATGCTATCAATGTCACATAAAATGGTGCATGTAACATTGTATTTTCATGTGTGGACAAGATGATGTGCTATGTAGGACAAAATGTAATACCCATATAATACCTTAGAAATGCCATGTTCCACTAATTGCATAGATTCCACCTTTTGAAATTATGAAGGATTTGTTATGCTTTAAATTATTTCTCATTCAAAATGATTTTATTATCATTTTAAAATATATACGTAGTATTTTCCTCCTAAAAAGTGTAGAAAACTACCATGGATAATATTTTACAATCACCCTAAAAAATTGACATCCATGCCATATGATACAATGGTTGTGGGCCATGGTTAATGAGCAATGGGCATATGTCTATTAGCTTTGAGCTAGCTATTTTTAATGGCTAATGTAGCTTGAGTTTTAAGTTGAAATTTGATAATGATCATAATTTGAGGATTGATGGTGAAGACAAATTTGAGTTGGCCTTTGTTTTCATGTTTCATGTTTTTTTGGGATATGGAGATACCCAAACTTTCAACCACCCCCCTTGTGGGCCTTTTGGAATTAATATGTTTTTTCATGATGAACTAACAATTTTTTTTTGTGTAGGTTAGGTTTTATGCTACAATTGTTAGGGCTTTTATGGATCAAGTTTTGAATTCTCCCATATAGTTTTGTTGTCACAAATTGGAACTTAAAAATCACATGTGATTTAATAAATATTTAAAGTGTGTAGTTCCAAGACTTACATTTAAAAAATCCCTTTATCAAATTAAAATTGAATTTTTTTTTTAAGTGCTAAAAAATTACATATGCATTTCCTTGCTATGTAGTTGGATAATTCAACACAAAGTAATCCATGTGGCCCAATTACATCTCATAGAAAGGCTAATAAAAAAATTTAAATGAAAAAAAAACATTGATGCTACATGGAAGATTCTTAAGAAAATTACTTACTTTTATTTTTTGCCAAAACCTATGGTTTCAAACAATGATGACATAGTAGCACCACCCCTCATGTCACCATTGCCATCACCATTCCAAAAATCCTTAGTCAAAAGCTTTTCACCTCCTCTATTTTTATTCACACCAATCAACAATTTCATTTCACTTTGTAGTTGTTCTATGTAAGGGGTTTAGGAGATTTGTAGCCAATCCATTATGGACATTAAAATGTATTTGTAAAAATGCAAGAAAATTTATTTAGGTGTTTGTTGCTTGCATTCTGCAATTTGGCAATCAAAATTGTGCTTGAACCTTCAAAACTCAAGTTGATCATGGAGGTTATTAGTTTGCTGAACAAATCCTTAGTACTTACTAAGAAATTTGGGGGCTACATTGATTCCAAGAGCTCGTGCTAGAGGTGGTCATTGGTGGTTAAGGAGTTTGGGACTTGGAATTTTGGAGTTAACAATGTGCAAATTGATAATCAAATCGATATCAAAATTGAAAGGTTCAAAATTTGTTTTTCTTTCATTCAAAGGCTTCGTAGGTGTACACATTACATTATTTTTATTGTTATGTTTCTTTATTATGTGCATTGTGCATCATGTGTGTGTAAATTTTCACAAGCTGCCATTGGAAATATTTTTCATTTTTGGGTTGTGTTTTGGGTTTGGGAAAAAACTATGCATTACATAAGGTTTAAGGTTCATAGTATGATGTCTCTTCTGTCACTTCTAAAAACCTTTAGGTTTAGGTAGATATTCCTTGTTGTTGATGTTATTGTTAATGTCAAAATAATTCTAAATGGAATGATTCCCAAATTATTATTGTTGATCCAATAAATGTTTTTGTAAGTTCAACCCTAACAATGAAAAGGAAATGAAATCATGAAAGATTAAGGCATTTTCAAGACAAAGTATGGGCTATACATTTGCCTTGGGCTAAATCTATAGTAAATGCCAAAGGTGATGTGCATTAGGTACTTCAATGTGTAATTTGCTTTGAAGTAGAAGGGAAAGAAAATCCTTTAGTTCCTAACCTCAAAAATATGTTGAAACACATAAGTAGGCACAAAGCAAAGGTTGCTATTGTCGATGTTGAGGTAGGTTTTTTCTACTTCAACCCTAAATGCCAAAATGCATGTAATGAATGAATAAATATACACAACTTCTAAACATCCTTTAATTTTGGATTGTATTGTTGCTAAAGTTCTACAACAAAAGAAAAACAATTCATGTTGTTTGTTTATGTTTGTCATCTGTCATTTAAGGGTCAAACAATGACTTATTTTGAAGGTTTGAAAGAACTTTTTAATGTACTTAAAATCAAGCACATTCTTAAAAATTGGAATGATTCTATAAGTCAAGGTATAACAAAATCCATGAATGAATTATTATTGGACTCCATTTGAAATGTTGTTGTTGTAAATTCTTGTATGTTGGTCTGGATGAGGTCACTGCAATTGACAACACCTCTTAAATATCCATTCATCTATATGTTGTTTAGGGTTGGAAATGGATTCCATTTTTAGTTTGTGTGGAAAAGGTTGGTGTGTAGCACACCACCAAAAATGTTCTTCATTTGATGGTCAATGTGATGGTCACATTTGAGGGTTTAAATGCTAAACAATTGGGAATGAAGTTCATATCAATGGGCTATGATGGTAGCAATGTGTTTGATAATGCAAGAGTTGGTGTGACTACACAAATGAAAGAGAATGTGGTTCTATTTATGATGGGAATGCATTATTTTTCCTATTGAACCAACTTGGTGTTGTTGGCTTATCAGAGTTGAATTTGGTGGTTTACTTGGAAGCCACCCTTTAGGCTTTGTATGGGTTATTTTTTCATTCACCAAAATATTTTTGGAATTTCAAAGGCTAGGTGATGTGCTCATAGAATAAGGAAACACTAGAAGAAATGTCGTCTATTCTAACCATATTTTTGTGACTACTATGTGACAAATGTCCAAACCAATTTGTTTTACAAGTAGTAGTGTGTTAATCCTATGTGTCCATGTACTTGCAACTTGTTGTTGCATATGTAACTACAAGAAGGGTTTAACCAAATTCTAATTGTAAATGTGACTACAACTTATGACTAATATGATTTTCATTGAAAATGTGGATAAATAGTGAATAATGGGTGTAGTCACATTAACATGAAACATAGTGAGTGTAACTAATGTTTAGTTTTTCACATTTATAAGTGGTAATTTAATTTGCGATTGAAAGTATAAGATTTTTTCATAGAGTAAGGTTCATAATATATCATTGGAACGTGTGAATTAATTTGAAAAATATTTAATGAATAATATGCTCTCAAAAGCATTTGTTAAACACTATAATGCGTGTTTTTTAACATTAAAAAGATTTATAAATAGATGTCAAAACTTTTGACAATTATATATTTTTTGAATTTTCTTACATAAACCTTGACATAATAATATAAATAAAATTATAAATATTTTTGAAGATTTTTTTAAAGACTTTAAAAAAATATCCTAAAAAATATTCCACCAAAAAGTAGTCCCAAAAGTAGGTAGGTGTGGTTCATGTTATTTTGCTTGCACCCCAATGTCATCCAATTTTGATTGCATCCATTAATGGATGATAATATAATTGTTTTTGCAATTACAATGAATTTTTTTGCAATTGCAATAATATATTCTACCACATGTACAAAGAAACATATAGACCACACATGACAAACTTTGTTGTTTCAATTGGATTATTATCCTTTCAACGTACTCATCCATGGGTCTTTTTTGCAATTATCCATGGGTTTTCCATGATATAATATATAATTGCTAAAAGGTTGTTAGAAAAGGTTATTAGGTCCAAGCATGATTAGGGCACCCCCTTTAAGTTTTGGGAATCCACTCCAAGGATTCCCAAATTCACTTTTTTGTTCATTTTCCCCATGACTTGTTTTACATTTCACCCTTTTTTTCATGTCAAATAAAATAATTTTGTTCTAAATCTTATATAGGCCTCTAAAGTATCTACTATTTTCACTTATGAAAGTGTGAATAGTAAAATTTATCCAATGTGAGCCATGTTCTATCAATGGCCCAAAATTTCCAAAAATTTGACCTTTTTGAAACTTTTTACATTGTAATAGGCCATTTGGTTCTTGTCACATTCATGCATTTTATATGCATTAACACATAAGGTGTTTGTGGTAAAAATCTTGGGCCAAAAAAAATTGTTTAGACATTCCTTATGAGTTTTTTTTTAAAAAAAATTCTCATGAAACAAAATCCTAGATTTTTTTCCAAAACTTGGTAGGAATCTTTAAACTTGTTCAATCTTGACATTGTGTGCATAGAATTGTTACCTTTGTAATGCATCTATCTATAAATAAAATCAAACTTTCAATATGAATGTGTCATTAAGTTTCAACATGTTTAAGTGAGGGGGTCCAATGAATGTAAAATGAAACAGTCCTTTTGGGTACCCTAACCATGCTTTGACCCTATTATAACCTAGTTGGTGAACGAAACTAGGTACACTTAATAGGTTACACAAAATTAAATAGGCCTATGTACATTGGCAGCCTAGCCTAGTTTGCATACTTAGTTAATTGGCCTAAGTTATCTATAATAGTAGTAGGCTAGTTTACTAAATGTAGTTAATAGGTCGTTAAGCTATGAAGTTTAAACCTAGTTAGGCTAAGTAAGTTAGGTAGGTAACTGGTAAACTAGGTCAATAATTAATTAGTAAACTAGGTAGTAGGTAGTAAGTACGTAGGATAGGTAGTAGGTAGGTTAATTAATTTATTGTGTGAACGTGTAATCATGTTTTCATATTATTATGGTGTTGGCAAGGTAAAGTAGACAAAAAAAGTAGTCCACCCAAAATCCAATTAAAAAATGGAACAATTTTTTATATGGACACAAGAAAGTGGATTCAAAATATTTTGAAAGAAAAATTTAAAACCATAGGGCCTTGCATTTAGTTTATGGGAAGTTGGATACAAAATTTGAACAACTTTGGTATCATAAAAGTAGGTTGAAAGTACATTTGAAATTAATTGAGTCAAAATGGTGTTCAAACCTACTTCATATTAAAACTTTAATATATAATGATTATAACATCCATAATTTGATAATACATAAGTATTTTTGAGGGCTTCACTAAGTTGAATTTTTTTTAAATCAATATTTCATCTACATGTAACCCATTTTGTAAAATCGGACATTTTGTGCAAGTAGAAATATTTTAAAAATTTCTCTTTAATTCTACTTTCATTACATTAAAAAAATTCATGGCTACATGTAATTTTCTTTGACAAGGAATAGTGAGTCATTTACTTTACCTTGTTTGCACCCATTAATTAATTAATTAGATTAGGTACTTAATTCATTAATTAGATAGGCTAATTAATATGTAATAAGTAGGATAGGTACTACTAGGTAGTAGGTAGGTAGGTAAGTTAAGCAAGAGGTATTTTATTTTGTGGATATATGTCATAATGTTTTTGTATTAATTGATTAATTAATTAGCTATGTTAAACAATTTATTAATTAATTAGGTAGATTAGGTAATAGATAGTAAATATGCAGCCTAGGTAGTATGTGACAAGTAAGATAGGTAGTAGGTAGTAAGTAGCTAATTTAAGTAATAGGTATTTTATTGTGTGGACATATGATAATGTTTTTGTATGGGACAAAGGATGCATGATAATGTTGTATTCTTGTAGTGTTGTTGTGTTTCCCTTTCATTAGAATTTATCCCATATCCTTTGTCTACAACTTCAAACTTGTAAAATATATAAGTAGGTGAAAAAATGGACTAAATTCATGGTGTGCATTATAAACATAGTGCATGTGCCATTTGGAATGAACCAATCAAAATGCTTGTCCACAACAAAATAAATAGCATTCTACCTACCTATTTAACCTATGCTAGGTAGCCTATTCTACCCTAGCCTAAAATAGTTTGCTTATTATAATTTAGCTTAGGATAGATTATAATTAATTAATTAATTATAATAATAAATGATTTTCATTATAATATATCTTCCTTAAACAAATGGAAATTTGCCACGTGTTTTATGGCCATTTGCTCTTTAAATTACCACATAACTAAATCCTAATGACCCATTAATGCCACATTTGGTAGCATGCGACTATCCCAATTGTAGTTGTGGATTGGGGTTCCATGTCATACTAAGGATCATCCATGGCAATGGATGAGAAATTTTGCCACTTTTGGATTATGTCCATGCCTTGATTAAACTACCCAATCTAAAACATCTTCATGTATGATTTTATTGATGTAGTGAAAATCTTCCAAGTAAAGCTCCATTATGTTTACAATTATCCTTATAGTAAATATTCTAACCTAACCTTTGATAAGTTGAATGTCGTGTGAAACAAAGTTATGAAGATTTTGCCAAGTCTCTTGTCCATGAATTGCAAGGAAGATTCCTTAACCATGAACTCAAGCTAATCTACCCAAATTTTTGGTTTGCCCCATTAATGTTAAAGTTCTTTTCCACTAACTTTTGACTATCATCAATGTTGCCTACTATGAGTTTGCCAAAGTGGAAAAGGATGGGTCTAGGTGAAAGCTTTGCTTGATGGCCATGCTTTGGATTTAAAATGTTATTTCTTTACGACAACAATGACTACAAATAGTGAAGCAATTATGAAAGAGAACATTCATGTGAACCTTCTTGTGCAATTGTGGGTGAAGCTCAACTCTTATGCCATCTTCAAGCACAAACTCTTGGAATTTATAAAACTTGCCAAGATAATGTATTCAAGTTTTTAGGTTTGTGGAAGATGAGGATTGTTTCTTAATGGTGGCATTCATCAAAGACAAGTTGAGAGGTATTGCCTCACATCATTTGGATCTATGCATTCAGTTTTGTGCACAATGTTTTTACATGATCAAAAATTCCCCTTTTGAAAAGGCCATCAATCAATGAAAGGACACAAAAACATGTTATTCTATTCAAAGTTAATTGTTAAAGGCAAATGGCTTATTTTTTAAGATAGTTAGTTTTTCCTTAATTATAATCCTTTCTCAATGGGGTTATTTTTATCAAATGGATGATCAAATGTGTTGTGCAATATGCACAACATGTTGCACTTTGAAATGGGATTGGAGGTTATCACTACGCTCAAATGTCCTTGTGCAACAATCAACGGGGCAAGGAAATTTGCTATCAATCGATCGATTTACAATAATTCAACTAGGGACAATACGGATTTTACAAGTTGATTGATGCACCAATTTGTAATGCCCATCACGTTGATGAGAAGCAGTAAAAAAAATGTTACACTTGGGGCATTTGAAGTTAGCCATGAATGCCAATTGAGAATATATAGATGTTTGTGAAGAGAAAAGAGTTACAGTTGATAATAAAAGGTCAATATATCAATAATTCAAGCTTTGTAAAACCAACCTTAAACCTGCATACATACGAAATTGAATTTTTTATGTTAGTCTACGTAGTGATTTTCCCTAACACATCAACACAAGATGATAGTGTTCAAATTCATCCATACACCAAAGATGTTTAGTACATGTGCTTACTTGGTCACATTGCTAGAATTAATTTGCACATATAAGGAGTTGAATTTGTAATGTGATCCAACTACTGTGCTCCTTTCACCTCGTAGTTGCTACAAAACATGGTAGTGCGAGAGTTGAAAGATGAAAACAACACAAATTCTATATGTACAACAAACTCCAAATGCACACACTTCAAATGTTTCCAACTATGTAAACCAATATATCTTGAACTAATGTTTGCACACTATGTTAATTTGGTATTGTGTTAACAACATTCATTTCACCAACATTAATAACATTTTTGAACCATCAAAAAATACTACAAAGATATCGGGTGCAATCACACAAATTTTGTCATGATCTCATAATTCTATTTATGAGAACAAGTTTAATTTTCAACATGCTACATGATTCACACAAGAACTTTCCATTCCTAATGATTTTTCACTGCATTTCAAAGCCACAATGACAATGACACTAGATCAAGTTTTGAGAGGGAAACAAATGCAAATGATGGTATGAGTTGATATTTTGATACCTGCACTTTCTCACTATGTTCAAACAAGCTTACATGTGTGTGGAGTTGAACTTGTGATGTTTGTTCTACAGTGCCCCCTCCCAACATAACATATGTAAAAAATGACAATTCAAAAGTTAAGAGTTTGAATGATGGGCCAACCTTGTGTAAAAAATTCCAAAATGCATTTGTGAATTTTATATGGATCTATATGTTATGTTGCTCAACTTAGGAACAAGAGTTTGGTTCTATACACCATTATACTGCACATACACAATAGCTTTTGGTTTTTCCAAATCATAAGATTTTGCAATATAAATTCATGCTGCACACACAAGAAAATTGGAAAAAAAAATCTCTAACCCCCCATGTTTATCATGTGTCTTGCTCTAATGTCATTATGTTTGAGGAAATTGATAAATTATGTAGTTAAATATATTTTGGCCTTCCTAGCACGTTGTGCAACCTTTTATTACCATCCATGCATATATGCTACTTATCTGGATAAATGGAATCCAAATTTGTAAAAAGGTAAATTGTTTTGTATTGGATGTGATACGATTATGTATTCATTGCAATATGGGTGCCAACTCTTTGAATACAGTTGGGAAAGTGTTAAACATAGTTTCAGGTATTTAATGTGGCCTAACAAAAATCATGTGTACCATATATGTAGCATATTTTAGAATTTTTACATGTTGCACAGATTGACCCATATAACATTTCCCCATGGTGCTATCACATGTCATTTTTCTATATCATGGCATATCACACATTATAATTAAAACAATCTTTTTTTTATGGCAAAAAATCACCAAATTTTGAGTTGAATTTGGGTCTTCCTACCACTTCATTAAATTTTTAAAGAAATTTTCAAGGCAAGCTCATTGGATGGCTCCCTAAGTGGCTTCCTTTTCCTTCTTTTTCACTATACTCAATTATAGTATAACTTTTCATAACATGGTTTTAATTGTTTTCTGTTTTTGTACATAGTTTAAATAGTTATGTTGGCATTATATTTGGCTTTTGACTACGCATCAAAATGTCACCATTGAAGCAACTTTGTAAAATCTTTTATGAAAAAAAACCTTGAACTAAAAGGCTTACAAGGGCCATTGGGCAGGTTAGAGAAGAAGATGGAAATTCAGGGGGCGGGGGGAGAATTTGGTGGTCTCATGAACATTATTTATAAAGGTGCGATAAAGTGTTCTAATAAGATAATCCATCAAATATGTAATCACATAACATTTACGGACATGTGCATTGTGCATTGCGCCATTCTACAACTTTGTGACTCAGTGTTTGAAGTTGGAATTTTGTTTGATATGATTGGGGGCTTAGAACTTGGAACTTTGGGTGGGTTGTGGGTGCAAGCACATTGCTATTGCATATGGGCAAAATCTCTTTTGAGATTAGGGTTCAAATCCATGGCAATGCATGAGCCTTGTAGTGTGCATGTTGTATATGTTTATGTAACTAGTTATTTGGTAGTTTGTTCAATGTTAAGTTTCTAAACTTTTTTTGGCAAGATTGTGAAATTTGAATGCTTCAAAACTTATTTTTGCTTTGTGTTGGGTATTGCAAATTTGTATTTCATTTTTGCACCTTATATGATACATTGATCACCAAACTACACAATTTGCATATGTTTAAGTCACTAAAAGTTTATTGTTACATTAAGCATGATAGTCAATGCCATGATGACATAATATCTTATTAGCCAAATTTAGCCATAACCCTACAATAGCCACATAATACACTCTACCCAACTTACTAGAGGCAATTTAGCAACTTTCAAATTTTGAAAATAAAAACCCTAGAAAGGAGATAGGACATCAAAAGCCATTTCAAAATTTATTAAGTTAGCAAGAACATATTTCTCCTAGAAATAGGATGAGCATAACCAGGAACACAAGAGGATGAATAGGAACATGGTGATGGCTAGGAGGAACGCAACTAGGAACATAAGAGGAGGACCAGGGCGATGGTTAGGAGGAGTGCAACTAAGAACATAAGAAGAGGACCAAGGCAATGGCTAAGAAAAGGCAACCAAGAACACAAGAGGAGGACCACATTGATGGCCAAGAAGAAGCAACCAATAACACAAAAGGACAACCATGGCCATGGCAATGGCTAGGAGGAACGCAACCAAGAACCCAAAACCACGGTAATGGCAAAAAAAAACACAACTAGGAATGCAAGAAGACAACCATGGTGATGGCCAAGAGGAACATAACTAGGAACACAAGAGGATGACCACAAACAAAGTCGGGAGGAGCGCAATTGGGAACAAAAGAGGACAACTAACAACCATGGGCATGAAGAGGTAACCAGGAACACAAGAGGACGACCATGACCATGGCCAAAAGGAGGCAATTAAGAACACAAGAGGATGACCATGACCACAAAAATGGCTAGGAGGAGGCAACTAAGAACACAAGAAAATGACCATGACCATGATGATGGCTAGAAGGAAGCAACCAAGAACACAAGAGGATGACTAAGAAAATAAGACGACACTTACAAGTTGCAACAACAAGAATATATTTGTAATGTGACAAAAGAAAAGAGGTGATGGCATACCTAGTAATGGTGGCCTACAACGCGCAAGCTTGAAAAACAACACCCACAACCACAACGTGAAAATTGAAGACCACCAACACCAACATGAGGCACCAACATGAAGAACACCTTGAGCATTGGCGTGAAACATCAACATGAAAAAGAGCACCAATGTGAAAAACACCAATTCAAAAGGATAACACCAAAAATAAAAAAAATGTAAGAAGACAAAAGAGAAGATAGCTTCAACCTTTGACCTTTCAATTCAAAACTGAAAACTCCAAACAACAAACTGTAATGAGAACTTAAAATTTAAAACCCCAAATCCTAATATTAGAATCAAAATCAATTTTTTTCAAAAAAACATTTATGGTTTCAGTTATTTGAACCACTAAAAAACTGAGCCTAGTTCTAGTTCTTTTTTAAATCCCAAAAAAAAACTTGGGGGGGCAATTCCAATCCGGTTCACCTAACCCCCTTACACTCGGTTCTGAGTCCTACATGATTCCACACATTAGACCTGGTTCTAGTTAAATTCCAAGTAATCGAAATCAGAACCAAAATCAGTTATTTGAATATTTTAGGTACTCACACAACAGTAGATTTTACCAATGTTTAGTGGGTATTAGGTGTATTAGGTTTTTTAAAATTGCTGGATCTTGATATGAAAAAATTTAATAAAAATTTAATTTTTTGTAAATTTTTTAATAATGTTTTAAAATGTCAAAGTAGGTTATCATTTGGGTTAATTTTTCGAAGGGTTCAAATTGAAATACCCAAATGATACCTATGAGGAATTCTTGCACACCCTTCCATATGAAAATATGCAACTCACAAAACTCATTCGAGGGTGGAACTATTATGTAGTTGTATTCTAACAAATTAAAGTGATTCAATAAAATGTAATGAAACTCATTAAAGAATCTAATACGTTATGTCCACTTGGAGGATACTAAAACATTTTGAAAAAATCAAAAGTTACCATGATAAGATGTGAATAAGCATTGTGTTGATGTTTAATCAAAGTTCATGCTTGATAGTCAACCCCCCTTCGTTTCACTCTTCATAATATCTTGATAGAATTTTCAAATCTAGCATGCATAGGGTTGTTGGAAAGCTAATATCAAAGGCAACAATGATGCAAAATCTTATAAGTTTTTATTTTTGAAATCAAAAGTTATGCATTCCAGTGAATAACAACCAAGGAATTTGCAAACTTATTTGGGTTTGATGCAAAGATTTTAAAATCAAGGTATGATTATGACCTTGGACCCAAAAATTTCAATTCATATTTCACAATTTATGTTATCTAGTAAAGGGTCTATGTCAAAGCAAAGGTTCAATGTTGAAATGTTTTAGTAGTCAATTTGGTTTAATGCAAAGATTCTGAAATCAAGTTTTGTACTACGACCCCACTCTCAAAAACTTCAATTCAAGTTTTTCATGGTTCATGTTAGAGTAGAAGATCAATGTTGAAATATTTTAGTGGTCAATTTGGTTTGATGCAAAGATTCTGAAATCAAGTTTTATACTACGACCCCACTCTCAAAAACTTCAATTCAAGTTTTTCATGGTTCATGTTAAAGTAGAAGATCAATGTTGAAATGTTTTAGTAGTTGAAGGGGAAGATTTTAATTGGTTCATATTCTTCATTAGCTCCATGTGCATAATCAATTGCAGATGTTCCATGTTTTGTAGTTCCATATGCATGATTAATGCCTCCACCTCCAAATCTAGTAGCTTTAAGTGTGGGATCAAACTTTGTAGCAACACCATGAATAGGAAATGTAGTTGCAATTCAATGTGTAAGATGCCTAGTAGATTCTTTTTCCATGTGGCTCTATCTAGGGGGTGTTGGAGGTATTTGCAAGTTGATATTTGCAAAAACAAATTGATCCATCAATTATTTTAGCCCTATTATTACCTTCATACCCATTTGAGTGTAGTACAAATTTTCATTGCAACATGTGAAATAATGTAGTTAATTTTTAAGAATTTGTATGTTTATAGCATGAATGTGGTCAATGGATTCAACAAAGGCCTTAAAACCTTTTTATGTTGCTTCCACAAAATTTTGATGGGTAGTAGAATCTTTTATTCGAACCTTGGGATTGTTGACATGTTGACCACATCTTGTAGCCAATCTCGTAAAATCTTCTAATGGAACTAATGATTATGCTTTTAAGCAAACTTTGTTATTTGCTTTTGGTGGTCGAAGTCCTCGTGATTACATTCCATGCATCCATTGGACTTGCGGCAAAGATGTTGTTACCTTCTTTATTGTTGGTTTATTCTTACCTTCTGTGCTGTTGGCTTATCTATTCCCTTCTATGTTGTTGGCTTATCTATTTTTGCCTTTTCTATTGATGAATTGTTGATGCCCCTAGGAGTAATAGGGATGTAGAAATCATCATGATTCACTTAATTATGATGTGTGGAATTTTGGCCGGTGTTGAAGGGTTGTTTTGTGTTACATAAGTGCTCTTAACATTGAACATTGTGTATTGTGGTTTTCAGATTGCTATAGTTGAATGGATTGAAATCATCTTGGATCAAAAAGTTGTGATTGTGCAAAATAACTTCAAATTCTTGGCAACTAGATTTGGGGGTGTAAACATTGTCATTTGGATCCATGAAATCATGGGAATGTGGTGGCTCAAAGATGGGCCTTCTATTCATGAATGAGTCAATCATCTTGAATATGCTTTTGTTGAATAGCCTAGGCAAATTGGATGTTAGTCTATTTGTAACACACATGTTCCAAAAATCTTCATTTTGAGATGTGGCCACCATGTGATCTCATATCCTTTTGTAAACACCATAGATGGTGGTCCCTTTCTCCTTGCAGGTCAGGATATTCCCCATATGTGTTTTGTGGCCAAATCCCATCACAATTGTAGAATTTTTTATTTATTTGATGGTCGTGTTCTCAAAGCAATCTCAAGAATCTACAACATCCAATGAAGCCATATGCTCATTTCTTTTCGCATGAATCAAAAATATAACTTCATTATGCCCGCAATTGGGTTGCCAAGGTTTTTGTATTGCTCTCACATCATTTGTAATGCATTAGAGCCTTGAGCTTTCCTCTTTCCTTTCTTCTTGATGTTGTTGCTTTCTAATTGCGGGCATGCATGAATTGAATTGTCATTGTTGATTTCAATAATGCCTACAATAATGGATTGCACTTTGTCATGTTCACTAATAATTTTCTTTTGAATATTGTTTACATGCACAATGAGACTATGAATCAATGAAACATGATAATGGAATTGTGTTCAAATGTACTTGACATTTCAAATTGTTAATCATCTTCACCAAATGTTGCTTCATCACCCATTTCCATGGCTTTTTTGTTGTTGTGGTTTTTTTGGAACAAGATGTTATGAGGCTTTTAATGTTGCTTTGGTGAATTGCAATGCAACAACTCTAACAAATTGCAGTGTAGTGGCTTTGAAAGATTGTAACAAAACTTTTATCATGGAGGATTACAATGAAACTTTTATCATTCCTTGGTTACTGCGACAAGGATGAGATTAAGGTCATATGGCCTTTGCATGGAAACCCTAATGTAAATTTTTTTTCATGCGCAAATTGCCCGAGGCTTTAATGGGATGCGCAAATTGCCCGAGGCTTTAATGGGATGCCCAAAGCTATAGGATAACTTAACATTAACTTAAGTGGATTTTTTTCCAGACTTTAGCCAACACAAATTTTTTTTTTTCAAAATCTACATATTTTGAAGATTTGATGGTATCTACATGGTATTTAACATCCCTCTACCTTTAAGTTAAAAATGGTTGGCACATCAACATCCACATCATTACCATGCCATAATTTATGGTATCAAACATTGCAAGTGTGAACCATAGGTTAAATCCATGAGGGTGTAGTCATAGTAACACATTCCATAATAAGTGTAACTAGTGCTTGATGTTCCATGTTATTGAATTGGTAATTTAATTTTGTGTTGAAATTGTAAGATTTACTTATATGGTAACATTCATAATATATCATGGGAACTTTGTAAATAAATTTGAAATTAATCAAATGAATAAAAAAATGAAAAACACTAATAAAGCACTATAACCAATGCTTTAAAAAAGAAAGAAAATGTTTAATAATTTTAATTTTCTTCTAAATGACATATTTTAACAAATTTTTAATACAAGGCTTATCAAAATACTATAAAAAAAAATCATGATTTAAAAAGATTTTTTCAAAAACTTTTTCACAAATTTCCAAAAATATTCTTGAAATATTTCTCCAAAAGCAGTCACAAAAGCAATAAAAAAACAAGTGGGTGTGGTTCATGTTATCCTATTTGCAATCATGAAACTTAACATTGAGTTATCTTTGAATTACCACTAAATGTGTTTGGCTTTTTACCCACTTTGATAGTAGCTACTACTTACATAAGTACTTAGTATTAGGTTGAATTAAGAGAGTCTACATGATAGGTTACCTTGGTAATTCAATCATGGTTCATCCACAATTCAACCACAAGGGGTTTCCAGTGGACGGTGCCCTGGTGATTGTTGGCCAAGACACATAATTTGGCCCACTTGTGGACATGATAGCAACCCTGGGCACATGTAGCAAATGAAGAGCATATCTGCCCTACAAGTTGATATACGCCTTCGTTTGTTGTCAGTTCAACGATCAAAAGCAAATGTTTTGCATTGTTGCTATGCCAACTATTGAAATGAAAAAAAAAAATCCCTCTTAATCCCATGGGTAAAATGAAAACCTTGAACCCTTTGTAATTTCCAGGACATTCTACCCAGAAACCCAAAAAACGAATTGATTTCATGAAAATTAAATTTTATTTATTTTAAAATTTAAACTTTAGCAAATGAGTTTTTAAATTAAAAAATTTCAACATGTAAGAACCATATTTACTAAATGTACAACAATTATCACAACTATCTTGTTGTCCTCATGGTCAACTAGTTCATAACTTATTAGGTATTATGTTAGGGTCTGATTCTAGTTGCCTTCAATCTAAACTTTTGAAAATTTTGACAAGAGGACTAATGATTTTTCAAAAAAAAATTGACTAAATAAAAAATAGTTTAATGTATGCCAAAGCTACTCATGTATTATGATATTGAATGACATTCCATAAAACTTGAATTGAATTAAAATACATTGAATGGAATTGAAATTCCATTGACTTCAAATTTAATTAATCTCAGGTGTGTATGCCATACACCGGCCTCCACCATTTCCCAATGAGTTCTTTGTTTTGGTTTCTACCCAAAACCATCGATTGAGATGTTTCTTCTTTTTTTTCAACAAAGTTCACAAAATTGGTTAAACACCAAACATTGAAGGTGACAAATCACTCTCGGCACATGCACTGGAAGCCACACCCGGCACGCACCTTTGTCCACTGGTGAACAAAAAGAAGGTGGGTCCCATCAGTTCACTAGCAGGACCAATCCAAGCATTCTACTCAAAATTCTCAAAAGAGTTACAAGAAGGGGGGCGAGAAAAAATTGTATTTATGGCGATTTTGCAGTGGTCATTTTAACCCCTTCAAAATCTTTTTTTCTACTATGGATTTGGACAGTGACTATTACTGGTCCAGATGTAAAGACATAAATGGTCTTTGAGTGTTTAAAGGGACTTTCATGACGTTTGTGGGTGGGGACAGTGATCATTAAACATTATTCTATTTTAACATAGAGGAGTTGTTTACAAGTTTTGGGGTGGAGATGCTCCACTGTTACATCCTTGGCTGCTTGTTTTCTGCTCTATACGAACAGACATTGTGGCTCTGAAAGGGAAAGGAAAATACTACAAATGTCATGGGTTCCGCATATCTGTGCATCATCAGTGAATTCCTTTCCAAATTAGTTTTAAAATACTTGTCACACAAGTCAATCAATCAACCCCAAAAAAAATCAGTTGATTTGACATCTAACTTCTGATTGGGGAATATGGGTGCATACACAAAACCCTATTGTGCTTTGCATTAGTTAGATGAGATGCCTCCCAAGTTTTTTTGCTTGCAATGAGCCAATTTGATTGGCCCACCACTCAAAAACAATGAAACTAAGGAGGCTCCCCAAAATAGAGTTTATACGGGATAAAAGTTGGCTTCCCAAAATCCATAGTTGCAAATTGGCTCCCCAAATTTGGTGGTATGGTTTTTTGGCCTTGGGCCCAATACAAGGCCATAAAGTTCAGCATTTATTAGTAACGCGGGGCAAATTGAAAAGATTTTTTCCATTTCACTCAATTGCCTCTTCCAAAAGTTGTAGAAAGATTAATACCCATCTCCTGATAATTAGACAGTTGAGAGATATTTATCTATCTATATCAATGTGTATTGCATTGTGTTGAAAATGCTACTAATTCATTAGCAAGATGGACATTAGTCATGTCCCAAGCTAATTTTCCTATGGAGTGATCATCTCAAAGAGTCAACATCACAATAGTTGATGGAAACCTATTGTAGCACAATGCTCATCAACATCAATCCACTATTTCCCTTTTGCAAATGCTTACCTACTGAAGGTAGGGTGGTGTTCTTAGGTAGGGCTATTAGTCCAGGCCAAAAATAGTGGCAGCCAATTTTAGGAATAGAATTTCCATGCAACCAATCAGAAATCAGGTCATGGAGTGAACGGGCCTCCCCTTTTGGGAAGAAACAGAGGTCACAGGGGTCCAAACACAAGTTTGTCCAAAACTCTATAAAAGAGGGGATATCAAAGCTTAACTCACTATCAATTCCTTTGTGCTTGTAGTCATCCTCCTCTCCTACAATTTAGATTTGGGTGTCTTCAGATAAATACTAAGCTTCCAACTCTGAGAGGAAGAGCTCTGTGGTGCCTGTAGCTATGGCTATTCTTCAGGGGAGCAATACAACCAGAGTCATTATGCAGATCATGGCAGCTTGTGTGTTTGTGGTTCTACTACTAGGGATGGGGAAACCTGTTTCAGGTCGAGAAATATATGTTACAATCTTGAATGACCTTCCAGGGGAGGTTCTTCAGACTCATTGTCACTCTGCAGATAATGATCTACAGATACATGAAGTTCCTTACCTATCAGATTATCAATTTAACTTTGGGGAAAACATTTTTGGAACCACTCTTTTTACTTGTGACTTTACTTCTCCTAAACACCCTACAGGCGCGAGCATCATTGCCTTTCAAGGCTTTCATTATAGCACCATGCCATGTGTTCGATACTGCAATTGGTCGGTCAACCCATTGGGCTTTTATCTTAATGGCCAGTTTGTGAAGGCATGGCCGAGTGCCACGAATATGGAAAATGTCAGTAAATTGTTTTGCATTTTATTTCCATTTTGTGTGATAGATGCAAATTTGTATGTTTAATTTGTTGCCTGTGAATATCAGGGTCACCAAGTAGGTATCAGTGTGGTGGTGGGAATGCACATGTTGTTCTTTGTTAGGCTATGGAATGATGTAGTACCTGTCTTGAGAACGCATATTTTGTAGCTAGTTAGACAATGTAGTTTTCATTTGGTCCTAACTTTTGAGGTATGTTCACCAGGTGATTTGCACCTGTTGTAAGGGGCAGAGGTGAGGTGCTTGTTGAAACTAATACAGCCTAACCAATCAGATCTTGTGTGTGGAATCATGCAGGCAACAACACTTCTATGATCCGGTCGTTGATGGGAACGTCTCAATAAATCACAACACTGCTGTTTTGTGCCACAATAAATCCATTGAATTTCTAGAATTGATGTTTTAGTTTTATATATGTAGAAGGCTTTGCCAAATATGTTTTTTGGGTATTGCCTTAAAATAATCCAGTCATGTGAGAAATTTGCAACACTTTGACATAATGTGAAGTTTCGTACAGTTGATTTGCAACACTTTGATATAATGTGAAGCTTCATTCTAGTTGATTGTTTCAGTGAATGGACTTGATGTGTGAAATGCTCACAATTGGATGCATCTTATTTCTGTTGCTTACATATCATTGATGGGCAATACCAAAGTTATATGTTTATGAACCACTTGTTTCTGATTATGGATTTGGGGGTCTCTCTTAAAATGTAGTTGACCGTCTTCCATCTTAAATCTGTCTTCTTTGTTTTCTCTCTACAAATACCTCAAATGCAGGTTGGTTTCTCACAACAAGCACAAGACTTGGTCATAGGTGCCCAAAAGATTGATCCCATGTCTTGTAAACATATCACGAGGCACCTGCAAATTTCCAGAGACAAATGTGCTTGTGACAGAAGATATACCCATATGTGTCCATGATTTGTAAACAAAATTACTCAATTGAATGTGTTTATTAGGTTAAGATATAAAGATGATTATATTATTAATGTTTCTTTCAAAAACATATTCTATAAGTTCTATTTGTTGGAATTTATTTCGTCCTTATTTCATATGTACTTTGCAAAAGTTCACATTAGGGTGTCTTCATGTTAAAAAGTACCACTTAAGATGTCACAAAACCACCAAAAGAGTTATAGAATGTTTGATCAACTATCAAGATATTATCAAGATGAAATATTAGGTCATTTAAATACACATTAATGATTAATAAAAATTAGTTTGTTACATGTTATAAAATGATAGTTATGTAGTCCTTTGTAAATAAAAGGGCCTTTGTCACAACCAAAAAAAATTCCATTTTTTACAATTTACATTTCTTTTGGTTGGAACTTATTGAGTTGAAATTACTTGTTATATTTATATGATTAAAAAATCAAAATTCACCATATGGTTTTAATTCTATGCCCCGAAGTTCAATAAAACTTTTAAATATCCTTTAAAAAGTCTTGGATGAAATTCCTTAACATGAAGACACCCACTACAAAAACTAGACTTTGAACATTCATTTACATCTCAAACAAGTATATAGAAAAACTTTAGAATAATTTGAAAATTGAAATTCAATGCACAACAATGAAAAACTATTTTATATTTGATCATTCAAACAAAACCATTTTATTGTTATCATAAAATGTATAACAATTTTATGATGGGTTTTGTTACACATTCGTTACAAGGTAATTCATGTGTTTATTTTATTATGCTTATGCACCCTTTCACAATTTGTTGCAAATGTAAAGGAAGTGTAGTTGGAATAATGGGAAATGAAAACCTCTTTTCCCTTCTCATTCATCAATAATGCATTGGGGGTAGTGTTTTAAGTTTCATTAAAAGAAATCTCCCAAGTTGCAACAAATGCATTTGTTGCTACATGCAATTAATTGTCATTTGCAACTACCTTTAATTGCCTTTGCAACTATTTTTCACCCTTGACCATTTTTGCAACTATGCTACAATTACATTTGCAACTAATGATGTCTTCATACTACATTTTAGGATTACCTTCATCCATGATCATGCTCATTAGTTGCAAATAGAACCAAACTTAATCACTCCACTAAGGTGTCAACATAGCCCCTAGTGATATACATAGGTGTATTAAGAAACTTTTGAAAAGTATGTGTACTTTTGTTAAGTTCTTTGAAGGATCTAATGGGGGTATGTTTCCATTGGTGTATTTATAAAATCATATTTAATTTTTATTTAAGAAAATTAATTACCTACCTGATTATATTTGTTCATGTACCTACCTCACCAAGGCTACCTACCTATCTACTTATATTTATCTACCTACTTAACATAAGCTACTTACTTTTTAACAAATTGATGATTAATTATTTATATTATCAATTAATTGATGACTAATAATTAATACTTAGTATTTATCGTTAATATTTAATAATTATTAACTATTCAATATATTAATTATATATATGAAATATTAATCAAATATTTACAACTAATTAATTAGTCATTAATATTTAGTTCTTAATTATTAATTAATTATTATTTCTATCATTTTTTATTTGTGAAAATATTAATTAATAATTTATTAGTAATTGGATTAGTTAATTGATTATTATATAACTACATAATTAGTTAGTTATTTATACTTAATTATATAATTTACAATTTTTTTAAAAAGGACAAAGGATATAATCTTTTTAGTTGCAACTTCAAATTTTATCCGATATGTTTTGTCCTTCATTTACATTTTGAAAATTATATAATGAGGAGGCTTTGCATTACATTTTCATTAAAACAATGCATGTCAATTGGGATGCACCAATCGAAGGAATTTAACCCTACAAATTAAACCTAATTTTTTTTTAAAAAAAATTACCTACCACCTTAACCTATGTACCTAGTCTGACCTACTTACCCACCTACATAATCCCATCTACCTACCATGGTAGTTGGTTTTTTCTAGTTTTGCTTTAATGCTTTCATTATTGGTTCTCAAAATATTTACCTTTTTTCTTGTTTAGTTTCTTGCTTTCTTGCATAAGTTTTGAGCTCTTAAAACTTTTTAAACCACTTACCATTGATTTTTAAGAAATAAAAATATTTGTTTTTGAAATTCATCATTAATAAAAATATGTAGACATTTTGCACCAAGAAAGGCCACCAAACATCAAAATGAACCAACCCTAACAACTATTCTGTTCTATTGGCTCCATCATTTTCTAAAAGCTTCTTTATGTGCTTCTTTATAAGCACATAGTATTTCTCCCATAGACCTTGGCTTGTGTAAGTGTTATTAAATGGTGTCACTCCCACATATGTGGTGCATAACTTCCTTGTGAAGAAAATTTTGTTAGTAAAACATTTGTTTATGTTTCACGTCTCATGGACCTCCCAAATTTCTTTTCTTATGGTCTACTTCCTCACCGTAATCAACTAAAATGTATCAGAAAGATTCTAGACTATGAGAATTTTAAAAATTCTTTCCTTCTTGATGTATGTAGAAATATGTAACAATGTCATTTTCAAGAGGCTTTACATTTGATCCATCAATATGACTCCATAATGCTCTAGACTTCAACATGGTCTCCATTTTGAACCTTTGAAGTATGAAGTCATCTTTCCTTGTAAACTTATTTGTGTACACATATAGTGAGCCTGTAGTTTGTGAATTTTCTATTTCTTGCATGGTGACTTGCTACTATTATGACTAATGCACACATTGAAATAGAAAGAAGTTAGTACAAGAAAAATCAAGAAACATAAAAACATGAAATCTTTCAAATCCCAAGATTTAAATGCTTTGCATTGCATGCATATTTTATTCGAAAACATCATATATATGTCCATGCACTATAACAAATTGATAAGAGCTTATTCTTTTGGCTATTTTAACTACAAGTCTAAGAAAAGGGTGAAAGTATGATTATGTGGTACCATTAGAAACATTACTTCTTCATGTTTCTAGACCCATCAAACTTTGGAAAAGTATAAAAAACATTTAAAGAATGATTTTCAATATAATTTTTTGTTATAAATACATTACCCACATGTTGTTTAGATTTGAAAACTTTAATGACATAATAAATATTTTGAATTTTGATGTTTTCATTCATGGCATTTACAAAAGCAATTAGGAATATAACAGTGGTTATTTTTTTTAAAAATTTAGTTAGGAACATTTCTGAAATAAGGTTTGGGGGGTTTTTTTTTTGGATATAATTTTCAAACGTATTTTAGATGTTATTGTATTTGATTTTTTTTGAGATAATTAATTGAATAAGTATAATTTAGTTGTGAAGTTTTTTGAAATTTAAGAACATTGTTCTTTAAGGGGCCATGATAATTAGGAATATAAATTTGTAATCATATAATGATTTGTAATGATTTTTCAAGTTTTTTTATTCCAATGAGAATTTAAGGTTATTTATTTTGACATGCAATAAATAAATATGAAAAAATAAATAAATTTATAATTATGATTTTTTTTTATAAAAAGACCCTATTTGACCTGTTTTGTTCCTCAACCATTCCTTCTTGTGGTTCCTAGTGGGTCCTACCAATCACACTTCACCTCAAACAATTAATAAACTAGAATTTTTATAAATGTGCACTACTAAATCCAAAGCAACTATAGTAAAGTCTAATTTGTTTGGTTCTACTTGAGCAAGTTCGCCCAACTAAAGTTGACCATTTATTATCAACACTAATCACAATGGACAAGAATACAACAAAAATGGGTTTCCAGTTTGCAGAACATCCATCTTGCATAGGGTGCAGCAAATGGGTGTTGGTTCACTTTGACATGAACTAGCACCCACTGGCGCACCATGCCTAGATGGATGGTATGTGGATAAGAACCAAATTTCCATTGTAGTCCTATCCCATAGCTAAATTGTTAACTATGTACCAGAACCATGAACATGACATATCCATGAACGTTCTACCCTTTTTCCATAAATGATGGGGGAAGGTCTTTGTGAATTTTCTTTCTTTCTCTCACAAGGTTTAAAATAATTGAATTTTGAAATTTGTTGAGACCCACCTAACTGATCATTTTGTTTGTCTCAATAATACCCCCTCAAATTAAACCGATTTCTCTATATATTAGTTTTTTATAATGCCCCCCTATTATGCATAAAGGTTGATTTTGAAATGCCTGACATAATCCTGACCTAAAAATCACCTAGTATAATGTGAAGGTAATTTTTTTTTGAATAAAACTTATTCACCCCAAAAAAAAATTCATTCCACCTATCTCCTAATCACTACAACTCATGTCCTAATTAGACAGTTGAGATGTTAATCTATCGACATCAATGTGTATTGCATGGGTGTCCAAAATGCCACTTAATTCATTGGCCATATGGTGGTCATTTGTCATGTTGCTAGCTAATTTTCCTTGAGAGAGATAATTATCTCAAAATGTCTCAATTATCATAATATTTGATGCTAACCCATTGTAGCACAATGCTCATCAACATCAATCCACTATTCTCCTTTTGCCAATGCTTATGCACTATGAACTTGGGAAGAAACAGAGAGGTCTTAGGTGCTGAATCCAAGTTTGTCAAAACCATATTGTATATAAGGGGAAATTTCAAAGCTTAACTCAAATCTCAATTCTTTTGTGTTACTAGTAATTCCCATCTCCTACAATTTAGATTTGTGAATCTTGCTTGAGACAAATATGGTAGCCTGCAACTTTAGAGCAACTCTGGGAAGAAGCGCTCTGTCGTGCTGGTAGCTATGGCTGTTCACAAGGGAGTCATTACAACCAGAATCCTTATGCAGATGGCAGCTTGTGTGCTTTTGGTTCTACTAGGGATGGGGAAACCTGTGTCATGTTAGTTCAACACTGTTGTCATCTTGAATGACATGCCAGGGGAGGATCTTCAGACTGATTGTCACTCTGCAGGGAGTTTTGCAACACTAAAATGATATAATGTGAAGTTTCATATAGTTGATTCTTTTGTGAGTGAATGGTCTTGCTGTGAAATGCCCACAATTGAATTCGTCTGATTTCTGTTGCTTTATACATCCACACATTGATGGACAATACCAAAGCGCTATGTTTATGAACCACTTCTTTATGATCACAGATTTGAGGGTCTTTCTTGAAAATGAACAAACAATGTACTTACCATCTTCCATCTAAAATCTGTCTTCTTTGTTTTCTGTCTGCAAATGCCTCAAATGCAGGTTGGTTTGTCATGATGTTCACCAGACTTCTTGGTTGGTGCACAGGTGCTCAAAGATCGATCCCATGTCTTGTAACCATATCATAAGGCACCAGAAAATTCCAAGGGACAAATGTGCTTGTGACAGAAGAGATATATACAAATGTTCATGATTTTGTGCAAGAGGTTTCACTCAAGCTATCTCCAATCGTGACCAACTTGAGAAGTGCATCTGGTCGGGGACAGATGTGCCTAATTTGACAGAGAAGAGATATCAATGTCCAAGATCTGCTCACAAAAGTTTTAGTATGAGAAGTGTTTTTCACCTCTGATCCTTTTCATAGTTGATAGCTTGAGCTCCTCATAGAATGATTCATCTGTAATTGGAGGAATGGCTTGCTGCTATTGCTCAGCATGAGAACGAACACTTGGTTAAACATGGCAGATAATATTAGACACTTCTTCAAACTCCATTTCATTGCCCCTATACAGAAAACCAACAGAAACTCTCATTGAACAACTGCATGCAATCCTACTTACAAGGATTGCACAGCAGGATTCCACAGCCAAACAATAGGAGTAATTGAAAATCCAACTTAGATTCAGAGATCTGTCTAGGATCTGGATCCCAAGAATAAATTGTGCTTGATACAATTAAGTCACAAAACCAATTCAACTCACAGGAATGACCTACAAAAGAACTTTCCTTGAAATTGAACACTGTTCCCTGTTGTGATGAGCTATGCTCAGCTGGCCCTTTGCTGCAGGTATCGATTATTGACCCTATGACTTCTGAAACTGAAGCTTCTCTTCCTATTGGGACAGCTTAAAATGTAAAGCAATGAATTTTGGATGTTTCTATTTTGCCTCTTAGCTGCAGCAGGCAAATCGCTCATGATTGTAAAAGTATGGCAAATAGGGATGCTCACTCTACAGACTGATATAACATTGAGAGGATGCATTGAAAATTTCAAGGGCATGAATGGGGTTGTCAAAGAGTTTCAGTTCCTTGTGACCTCTGCCATATTAATTGTGGAAGTAGTTTTAACAAAATATCTGCTGTTTCAGGAAGAAACTTCCTCGCAAATAGAAAGCAAGGTCGGTGTTCTCCATTCCATAAACATGGTACTGTTGCTTTTTTTGCCTGTTAGCACTCATTTCACAACACATGAAACTTTGTCAGAAAAACATCCATAGGAGGACAGTTCAAAGATCCTGACAATTCATTTGTGGGTCTCAATATGAGGATGAGTTAAGATATTTTAAGAGAATGACCTTCAACCCAGTGTTTGTGACTAAAATTTGTGCAACTTTCAAGAATTTACAAGAGTTGGTGCTCTGAAACTACTCTCCTGTTAAGGTTTTGCATGATTAGTGCAGCTTGCACACCCTACCAGTGGCTTACCACATCAACCAGTTGTTGAAAGCTCTTTTTACAGTACTGCAGGAGGTTTTTCATCAACTTAGAACCCATTCATGTGCAGAACTAAATGCAGTCACAGGTAAGTCCAATGATTAGCACCTTGATGAGTGACCAATGTAGCTTAGTTTTCCCACTACTTGTGCATTCTAGTTTCAGAAAATTGGTCATAGTGTAATAAACAAGTATAGGATACTGATCTCATCAACTAAGTGCAGAGGCAAGCAAAGTTTGACCTACTTACTTCTCCATCACTGTTGACATGTACATGATAGTTAATTGCCTGCAAAAATTCCACAGTTTGTATCATCAGACTCTGTATCACCACACTTCATTCAGAGGATTGAAACAAACTTTCAGCCTGTAGCAGGAAGGCATGAGACCAATTAGTTCTTGCATTAGCCAATGAAGCTGCAACAACAGATAATTGACTGAATATCCAAGCTCTTACTGTCATATGGCAGACCTGTAAATCCCAGGCTTGAGGATGAATACTGAAAACATATATTCAAAACATTCAAAAGGGGTGGTACTTGATAGGAGCATTAGAGGTCAAATGGGGTCCAAATTGCCTGAATTGCTGCCAATGTTGTCTCTGTGACATCTTCTGTTGCATATGACTTTGGATGCCACTTTCCCTCTGACCAATCAACATGTGTAACTGTCCAGTTGGCAAGGTGGCTAGGATCCATAATCTGCAACCAAAACGATGAGAAGGCATGAATCTCAGATAACCTGCCCCATAATAAGTGAGTCCTATGTAATGACAGCTTTGTATGCAGCAAGTGTGCTATGAATCTGATCCAATGAACTTTTCAGCATCCAGTCCAAGAAGTAGACTTTAGTATTTAAGATGAGATTATGTTGAGCAGGCATGACACTCGCCTACACACATCAGAACAGGAAGGCCAGCACTAAACAACTTTAGTGCAAGTTTCCAACGAGACTCAACTCCACACCTGACCTGCCCAGCTCCAACATATTTTACCCTGCTAGAATCTTATATGTAAGCTTGGTACTGAAATATCAATACAGGTGATCCTGTCATTACATGTTTTATAAGCACCTCCAATTCTGCACTATTTAAACAGCCATCTTCAATTGCAGAAGTGACATAGTCCATAAATTACGTATTAGGTGCCCAACCACATTCAAACATCTGATTACACAGTATAAGGACATAAAACCCTTAATCCGTTTCCACAAATGTGCAAGAGAAGCATGAGAAGCCATTTGTGTGAGTGGACATGTGATGTACATGAAGGAAGGTTTGAATGTAGTGTTCATCTGGGTAGCAATTGTGATTCTCTGGACCAGGCTGCAATGAAGCAATGGAAACCTGTCAGTGTTAGCATTATAGGAGATTGAGCAAAATTGACAAGTTAATGGTTAAGGATTGTAAAACTGTGATTGTTCTCTGGATTTATGCAGAGTCTGGTTCAAGTGGCCTATCTATATATATGTCTATATACATGTATGTATGTATGTATGTATGTATGTATGTATGTATGTAATTCAAAATATTATTATTTCAATACCTTTTCATGTCCATGTTATATAGTAAAATCAAATTTGAGATTGACATAAATAATGATGAACTATTTGGAAACATATGCAGGAAATAAAAAGGGGGGAGATGGGGGGAGGATATTATTAAATTCCTAAACCTCCATCTCCTTTACCATTATTCTTAACCTTTCCCCACATTTTCAAAGTGAAGCTTCAATTAAAATTTGAAATTTATTTAACTATTAGAGTACATTCCATAAATCCAGAGCTTTTTCCATGGACACAGGGTTCTAGTAAGACTAGAGCTGAAATCCCATGATAAAGATCACAATGTTTGTATATGTTTGATCACAAGGGCTAGGCAAGAGAAGTTGCAGCAGTGTGGCTGATGTGTGCTGCACATGCGTGGGCCCTGAGGTACACTATTACTCAGAAGGTGTACAAGAGAAGTTCTATTGTTTGAACAATGCCATAGACCTCTGGACAGCAAACGTAAGAGAGTTGCTCCTCAATTACCTTGCAAAATGAACTGAATTTTCTGTAGTAGAAACTGTCAGCCACAACTAGCAGTGCATGCTGACGGGTGATTGCGAACCACTGCCTTACACAAAAACATAAGCACTGTCCCTCCTCAGTAAATTACAATCACAACAGTGGCATCAGACATGTAAGAGTGTCATAAGGACATTTTATCCTTTAAGTTAGTAAAATGGGTTCTACTGAATCATGTTTCTTGTTGCATACTGGGCCTTTATGTCTGATTTTTACCATGCTAATGCAAATCCAATGGGAAGGAAAAAATCAAGGCCTCTGGATTCAATATGTCAGTTGCTCATGATGACATTCAGCAAACCAAGGGCTCCCAAATCTTTGAGTCGTTCCTATGTTGATTGTATCCAGCAATGCCATGATACAGGATGGAATATGTACCTGACCTCCTTTCCTCCAGGCCCTTCTTGATACTTCAGGCATCATCCTATCTGAGTATCGCCCTAGTCCATGTGGCCCTGGATCATCAAAACTGGAAAGTAATAAAAAATTAGAGTTCACTGGGGCAAAAGCTTGCCTGTCAGAACTAGCATTGGCACAATGGGGTTGCAGAAGTTGGTGACATTTTTGGGTGCAGAAATTTGACTATGACAAATAGTCAACCATTGAGGAGTCTGAATTGAAAGAGTGTTTCTTTACACAAGGGTGATGTGGAGCATGACATACCAGTCCACAAAGCTCATCCTGGCACCAAGCAGATAGTTGTAGATGTAGTTGAAGTCATGAAGGGGTACACATCTGCCACACCCCAAACTCAAATGAAATAAAGCTACAGGGGGCTCCAAACATTCATACATGAAAAGTTACATGTAACCACCAATTCTGTGTAATGTTGACTTGATAGTCAATCCTACCTGGATGTTGTACACAAGATAGACCAAGACAAAGACCTTGATAATACAACTGAAGACACATGTTACTTTAAACTTGCAATGGCCTTATCATGGCCATAACTTCAAGTTCTGGTGACAATTAAGAAGATAATGGTTAGTGCATACGTTTCAGACAGAAGAACAAAATATTGATTGCGCTTGTCCTGTAGGGCATTTGCAAGCAGACGCCGTTCTGCATCAACCATTGCAATCTGCCCCCAAAACACCTGCATGTTCCAAAAGATTTTCCATTCTTATTCCAAGAGATCCAACTTCCAGAAACAAAACATGAAAAAATATTCTAAAACCTTAGACAATAAAAATGCACAGAATTTGCTGAAGTCTTTATTTGTTGTCAAGCTTCAAAACCCTAAGACCTTCACATCCCTTGCAGAAAAATGTGAATTTACATCTTCATCACATGTCAGCAGCTCAAGGGTACTGGAATCCAGAGAGATAAAAGGAGAAAAAATCCAAGGACAAGGTCCATGTGCATGGCAAATATGTTTCCTGCAAAAAGGTTTCTGATTTGATGGTAGGTGCAGTTGGATATCACCTTGACTTGTTGCAGAAAGTTCTGAAGAGAAGTTCAGGAGAGAGGGCCGTCTTTGCATACCTTTTCAGATCGAATTTCTCGACCTTTGAACACATTCCCCTTCCAAATGCTCCCTAATGATTCTTTCTCGGATGCATGGACATACACAGAGTACTCATCTTCATGGCCCTGCATACAAGGCAGAAACTGAGATAAGATTCAAATTTTGTGCATGCCAACCACAGAACCTACTTTGGAGAGGTAGCAAGAAGCAGTCCAATTTTGGGATCGGGGACCTCACCTCAAAAAATCTATCCCAAAGCCCTTCAAACGGAAGCGGTCCAGGCGTCAAAAACATGAAAGCCAGCTTCGGTTGCTCAATATTGAGTGTGGAACGTGACAGAATGTCTTGTGCAAGAGCACGGGCTGTGAGTTCATCATCACTATAGTTGCGTGGCAGCTCGAGAGCAGATGGTAGCTGGTGACGGAGAGGTGAAGGAAACTGTTCCTGAGCGCTCAGATCCTTATGGAGATCCTGAGGGAGGGGCAGAGGAGCTGCAATCGAGGAAAGTGGAGAAACGTTCTTGCACAAATTGCCTTTGAGAAAATCGCAGCCAAGAACGGCGCCAAACTTGTACACGAATGCAGAGCTAAAGAGTGAGAGAAAGAGAACAGATAGGCCCAAGCTCAAAACAAGACGTCGCTGTCGCACCATCCACCTCCAGGTCACCATGCTGTTCTGCAGCACCGCTACCTTGGCCGAAAGGATCTTTACATAACTCGCCTCCTGCTTTTCACCCTTCTTCCATCTGCCCCTTTCTTTCGTCCAAGTCCCAATCCGAACCGTCCCCGCTCACTCAGACATTCTTTTCTTCGGAAATAACAACGTGCAACAGCCTCTTCGCTCTCATTCTTCGTCTCATGAACTGTCTGCCTTGCGACGGAACGCACGACCGGCACGGTAAGCAATCATCTGTGCAGACAATTGTGCTCTGGACGTTGCTAAACTCTCTACGGTTCCTGTGTGCAGATTCTTGTGTTCTGCTCATCGAAACAGCACACTCACATGCAGAGGAAATTCTCTCGAAGTTACTAGAGCAAAGGCAGGGCGTGCTCAATGCAGCCAGCTGTACACTCCGACAATTCAATTCCTTCAACCAGAAGTATGAATCCACAGTACATTTAAAAGGCCCGACGCATCTGAGGTCCCGAGTCAAGACACAGTACATCGAAGAAAAGATCGAAAGAAACACAGAGAAAGAGAGAGATATCAACAGAAAAAAGACACAGAGACAGACAGACAGAGCGCGCGGAGAGGATAACATTTTGCATGGATCGAGTCTCGACAAGGAAGACGAAGACAAGAGCTTCTTAGACCTTCACGAGCCTGTCAATCGCTTGCAGGAAAAACATACTCGAAAATATGAAAAGGAAGAGAGAAATGAAGGAATCAATGCACAATTTTGAGCGTAGATATGACTGCGAAACTGAAGATCGGGAAAGAGTTTCAGCTAGACACGCGAAACTGAAAATCGAAATCAGAATTTCAACAAGGAGGAGACGACGAGAAGCCGACCTTCACAACGTCGAGGCGAAGAGAGACAGTTGTAAGGGATCATTACTGCACAATTTTAAGCATAGCTGGTCCACACGAAACTGGAAATCCGAAAAATAATTTCAACAACAATGAGGCGAAGAGTTGAAGCTAACCTTCACATAAGTCTGAAGTCACACAGACGTATGCTCCTTCGATGGACCGGCCATCTATCTCTGCCGCCAGTTCACATCCAGAAGAAACTTAGGCTTCATCGCCGTATCTCATGCGCGAAGAAATTCCATCAAGAAAAGCTTTTAAAAAGATCGCAAAGCCTGAAGATCGCAGCCGCGATCAGTCATGCAACTATCTGAAAAACACGCTCTAAGAATCCAACAAGAGAAAACGGGCACACACACACATGTTACGGAGGAGCTCACTAAAAAACCAAAATTTCCACCAAAAATTTCGAAAAATAGCTCTTCTTGAAGAGGTGCTTACAGGGAAGATTTAGAAGACCTTACCTGAGGCCCAAGCGAAGGAAAAGAAAAACGCGAAAATTGTCGACACGACTTCCGATGTCGGTAGCGCGAGCGAGCGAAGAAGACGAAGAAGAAATCGAAGGAAGACGAAGGGTGCTTAGTCCGGATAGTAGGTAGGTAGGTAGGTAGTGGGAGAAGATTAATTACCAGGTGTAAAAACCATAAATTACTGTGCTACAAGTTACCTTATAGCAACCAGAGGAGGTTCATTTTGGCAGCTAGTTTTCTACTTACCCCATAGTAACTTCTCGTCAGATTTCAAATTTATTTATTCAATAGGTAAGGGTCCAGGTATCCTCTAGTAACCATGGTTAGGATTTTTTTTAAAAGATAAAGAATTGATAAAGAATTTTATTTTATTTAATTAAAAATGAAATTTTTTTACACTTTGAAATTTATTTAGACAACTTTCATATGCCTAAATTGAGTTGGACAATGCACAACATGTGATATCAAATTCCAATAATAAAATTGTTTGAAATTTTTTTAAATTTTTAAATTTCTAAACATACATAAATGAAAAGCCATTAAAATCAAATTGGGCAACATGTCACTTGCCCTACTAAATATAAGTGCAAATCCAAAAATCAAAATTTATCATATAACGAGCTTAATATGGTGATTTAATTGATATTCAAACTCCAATTCTAACCTAGGGTGTAACAAGAATGAGAAACACACACATAATTTGTCACATTCTTTTTCCAATATTAAATATCTTGCACAATGATCACACATAATAATAGTGGTGATTTTAGGGTTTATGTGAAACTTACATTAACGAGATTTACTCCCAAGTTTAAGAACATACCTAGCTTTGGGTATGTGTATTTTTGAAATATATTTATGGTTATGAAATGATTTTTTTTTTCAAATTTATATATCTTTGAGTATGCATTTGATTGAAATAGATATTGTAACATCTTATTAAAGTCAAATTTGATTTTTTTTCAATTTTCAAATAAAATATTTTCAAAATATATTAGAATAAATAATCACCAAAGCAAGCGAATTTCGCTTGTGTTATCCTATTTGCACCTTCCTCACAAAGATTAATTTATCAAGGTTATCTTATTAGAAGTGACATCAATAAATATACTAACAAGGGAAAATATTATTTTAATTTCAATTTGAGAATCAATAATCCCCAATATTTGTAAAGCTTAAAAGTCAACAATTGAGAACATGTATTCATGTTTTCTCCACCACTCTAAAGGGCATTTGACCTTTTGTACACACGATATATTTTTAAAATATCAAAATAAACCCATCCTTGGGTCATACCGCTAGGACCCACCTCATCAAAATTTGAAATAAAGGTGCACCCAATTTAATTCAATTTTTTAAAAATTAATCCTTTTAATTGTCTTTTTTTTAATTATATTGACTTGGAGCACATAGGCTTTGTGTTCACCACCTATGTACACATTATGAAAAAATTATAAACACTTACATAAGCTACACAAAATTAAAAAATTGGTTTATCACCTACATTCATTAGAATATGACCTTAAGGATAAAACAAAAAAAGTGAGAATTATTATAAAATTATAAATATGGATATAAATGCCTTTTAAAACCTCCTAGTCCTAACCTTGGGAATTGCTCAAAAAAATTTTGGTTGTCTCAATCTACCATGTATTTAACAAATAAATAAAAAAGAACATTTCAAGCCCTTCTAGAAGATAAAAGCCTCCCAAAAATGTGAAAAAACATTGTCCTTTTATGTACTTGAACAAGGGTACCCCAAATGTTACTTTCATGAATTTTTTTCCTTGACCACTCATTAGGAATATTAAAACTTTTTTTTTTGTAAATTTGTTTGAAGTTTCAAGTTCTAGATGACTAGGATAATTTTACATAAAAAAAACATGGAACAAAAACAAAAGAAGAAAAAAAAACAAACAAAATTGAAAACATACCTTGCTGAAATGCAAAGGCTTTTGATCTAGGCTAGAAGAACCACAATGCACCAACCTCTAGATTTAACCCCACCCTACACATCAAGGCAAGGGGAGCTACCACAAGGAAGGAAAACACCATGAATAACACCAAAAATAAAAGCATAGAAAAGAGCAATGATAATAATACGAATGAATGGCACTAGAAGTCATGCCATGAAAATCACCATGAGCCTTGCCATGAACAACCTTGTAACATTTGCAACATCTTAACAATGCCACAAGAGTGAAGGAACACCATGAATCCCACAATGAATAAAACATGTAACACCTAAGTAACATTGCAAATAACTGAACAACACCATGACAAGAAAACTCTTACAACACCTGAACAACATCATGAATGACTAAGCAATAACATGAGCATAACAATGAGTAGCACTTGCAACACTTGAATAATTTCATAGACAACCATACAACACCATGACCACCATGACAAACAACACCATGAATGAAAAACACAATGAGTAGTGCCAATGCAAAACCATGAATAACACAATGAAAAGAAAAACAAAAAATGAACACAAAAATCAAGAATGCAAGCAAGAAAAAAACACAAAAACCAAGTGGAATAGTTGGGCTTCTTATCTAGCTCAAGCTTTGTTCCCCATGAGACAAATGTGGTGCCTCCATTAGTTAGCTGCCTAAAACCTTAAACCCTAACCCAAAATGATAGCCCTACCTAACGTAAACTTAGGTAGCCTAAAACCTAATCTCTAAACTACATCTATGAATATCATATGTCCCAATGTCCTAGACCCTAGATAAGAATTGAACCTAAGGTTCCTAATATAGACTACTTGGGATTCATATTTTGAAGGATCTGAAGGAAACATGTTTCTTTGTGAATTGATTATTTTTATGCTAATAGTCAACAAATAAGGTATCAACACATGTGTCACCTTGGTTGATACTTATCAATTGTTTCTAAAAGAACCAAGTTGAACTCTAGCTCAATTATAAAATCATGAGCATGATGATCAATTCCAAACATGGAGTGGATGTATGATCCACAAAAGTCTCACAAATTTCCTTAATTACAATATTATATTTGTGTGTATGTTTAGCATTAGATAGTTGAGCTTCATGTTTTTAAAAATTCATTGCCCTTACTTGATGGGTATACCCATTGAGATATATACACTACATATATACACACCTTTACTCGAGAATATATCAAAAACAATATACCCACACCAATATTGATTTTGACCAGTACCTATGCATTGGATATATATATATAACTTTATTTCCTAGGGTAAGAGGGATTTTTTAAATTTTAGTTCTAGGTAATGTGTACATGAAGGTTAGGTCTAAAGTGGGCTCCATTGTTCCCATAGGGGAACAACAGAACCAGATTTGTTCTGCCCTAAACTTCACATAATTTGAATCTGGCAGCCTGGAGGCACCTTATAGATTCATTCATTCAGGTCTGGGGTGGCAGATTACATCATTATCTTGATCACATTATATGTCATAATATTCCAATGTGCACGAGAACCTGACTATGACTCAAGCATGGATGAACCACAATTGAACTAGAAAGGCTTGCTTCCCACCTTAGTGAGTATCCTGTAAAACCTCCTACCTTCCTCTTCCCCTATCTAGGTGACTAGGGTAGATATGCCAGTGGGTGAACATTTAAGAATTCAAAGTAGGTAGAGTAATCGCAGGTCGAATCTTCACACATTGTTCTTCTGGCTCTAAAGCTCAAAGAACATTTGTACTCCTCCAATTTTGCAAAAATTATTCAATTCGATAAAAGAATGGGGAAAATATGAGGTGTTTGGTGTAAAGGGGTTTTAAGTGTTCGGTGATAAGTGAATTAAAATAATTTAGGATTCCAAAATTGAAATCTTTAATCACTGCATCTTTGTGTCTGGAATACAAAGAAGTTTTGTAAAGGCCTAGTTAGCACACTCATCAGGTTTTCAATTAATCAAAACAAACTCAAAATGAGAAAGATATGAGGCTGGAACTGAAGAGAGGTCTAGAGATTTTATTTTTAAAAAAATTGAAGCAAACTATCACTCGTCCTCTTCTTGTGTTTTCTTCATTGCTCCTTTGCTTCTGACACTCAAAGAACATTTGTAGCCCTCCCGTTTGCACATCCAATGACACAAAAATAACTCAATTTGTCTAAGGAATGAGGTAGATATTGAAAAATGTTTGGCAATAGATATGTGTATGATGATGGGCTCATCTACTCTACTATGTATGTAAGTGGGTAAGTATGATATATTGGTAAGTAGGCACAGAATGTGATTGCTTGTTGGTATGTAGGTAAGTGAGTCACTTTGCTGGCTATGAGGATTTCAGGAAGGTAGTAGATGCCAATGTGCATTGTGGAGGGTTAGTACTTAGTATAGAGCTAACAGCTAACGGCCATGGGTAGTTATGGGACAGGAGTACAATGGAAAAAGTGTTTCATTGTACACACACACCATCAATCCTGCATGGTGCACTGATGGGTGCTGGTTCAGTCTGGCCAACAAAGAGCTACTAGTACTTCACTGGGGAAGAAGAAGAAGACCTGCCTCAATTTTTTAGCCTTGCCTACCAAAGGCAAGGATATTGTGTTTAGATTCATTATAGAGTATAGTAGCTTAAGGAATTTTGGCCCCAAGGTAATAATAATATGTCTATTTTTATATGAGGATTTTTGAAAGATGATATTTTTGTTTGTGTTGAAACTTGAGATTAGTTATAGAGTTATAATATCTGGAAGGATTTTGGTTTTTCTTTTAGAGGATTTTTTGAAGATTATATTTTTGCATGGTGAAATATTTGAGTTTCCATCATTCTTCTTTTGCCTTAAGGTACTTTTGAATGTAAATGGCAAGGCCACAGTGTGACACACCCCTTGTTTTAGTGTAATTGGAGAGCATGCTACTTAAGAGTATTTTTTTCCTTTGCTGTTTTGGGGGGCATTTTGTAAAAATGGAATTCTCATTTTGGTGTCTATTTTTCAAATGCCCTTATTGTAAGTTTTTTGTGATACTTGTCTGCTGTCATGGAAAAAAAATAGAAAAAAATCAGAGCAGGTCTTTAACGCTCATTAAAGCCCTCAACCACACCCATTATCAGGATCGTGGCTTTGCTTCATGTCATGCAGGCCAAAGCCCTCAGCATCAAGCTTTACCCATCACTTTCCTATGATGGAAGATATCATTACATTCACCAAAGGGCCTTTGCTGATTATAATGATATCTTCTGAAGCAAATTGACAGATTGGTGTCCAATATATGCAAGATGCAAGGCAAGCACTAAATTCTCAATCTTGCAACACCTAATTATCACTTCAATGCAATCACAGTAGATGATCTAAACATCCTAGAGAACAAGTCCCTAAGCCACATTCTGCACTCTTGAGAAACACTAGGGTAACTTAGCCATAGAGACAAACTAGGAGGCAGAAATCACACTGAACAATTTACAACGCTGAACAATTTATCCACGACTTGCCAGTCTATATTGCTCTTTACAGTCACCAAACATTGTTCACCAAACCAACAAACTGCAAGCAGGGCCAGAGCCAATGTGGCTCTCAAGAAACCACAATGGACAATTAGCAATAATCAGGAGTGTGATTTTGGTGATCTAATTCAAACCACAACAAAAAAAGAGTGGTGTTGAAAACTAACTCAGGCAACAGCTAGTCTCTGCATCCAGCACTTTCTCTATTCCAAAGCTTTAGCTAAGTGAAGTGCAGAAGCTGCTGTGACCTCCTGAATTGATACCAAACTACAGGTGGGGGACTGTTGCATTTCAGTCCTGCTGGAAATCATAAACTCAGTACAATGTAGACAAGATACTTGGGATCCCAAATACTAGTGACCTGGTACTACAAATATCCTCACCTTGTTACTAAATAGGTCTTTATACAAGCCAGATTTGGGTTCACTATGATTACTGTATGTTAGGGCTCACAAGGATTATGAGCATGCACATGGGAAGATCTACATATAAGCAGGGGGTTCCGGTTCTTGTTGTGGCAGAGTGATGGGGCCCAGCAGATGGATGCACAAATTTGATCCCTTGACTTTGACATCTATTAAGAAGACATTGGGAGACTTATGATTCTTGGAAAATTG
>Ga0116227_10000967_pt1 | contig 61173 bp, 53 predicted proteins | sample S1TSphgellanicum_FD_89693 | JGI IMG/M metagenome (GOLD analysis project Ga0116227, IMG submission 89693) | Host-associated microbial communities from peat moss isolated from Minnesota, USA - S1T2_Fb - Sphagnum magellanicum MG | ecosystem: Host-associated > Plants > Peat moss > Unclassified... | reverse complement strand
GGGAGGAGGAATTGAAAGGAGGTGTGTGTGGGCGCAGGGTGGGGGGTGCTTTGAGGTATGAAGGATAATGAAGGCTCCGGCTAAGGGGGGGGGGGGGGGGGGGAGGGGGAAGGTTTTTATATCCGCCTCTAGTGCGGTAAGAGAAGGATGCGATCCGACCGTCATTCCTACCCTTCGGACGGCTGTAATGCTTTGTGGAGACGGTTTGTACATGGAAACCGTGGTGGTCCAACCCCTGTCACAGACTGACACCAGTCGCCCGCTGCGTCACCGGCCTCTCCCTCCCCCACCCCCCAAAACCCCTAGACTGCATTGCAAGAAGACCACCTAGATGGCCCACAGTTAGACTCTATCATCTGGGTCTTGTTCACACTTGTGCAGACAAATTAACTGACTAACTGACTGACGTAGTGAATTAATATATATGATATATCTAGTTTTTATTACATGAGTTGTTCGTGTTATATTAAGTAATTATATAATTGTAGATTGTTCCCCCCATGTTTACTTATGATTAGCTTGGTCATCTTATGTGTAATATTTTCACCTTTCGTATTATTTGTTAATGTGTAAATGTGTGAAGGCTTTGTCTTGTCATCCATGGCATTAGGGTTAAAAGGTCATGTTATTGTAACCACAAACCTTGACTTGATGTTTTATTTGGTTGACAACTAGTCTAATGCTTTGTCCACCCATCCAACTAAATGTTTGGTTCTCTATGATTATTTATCAACATAACCACATCAATTTTTTTTAAAATTTTTTTTTGAAAGGTTTTTTCTAAAGTAACATATGAATCATGACCATCCAAAATTATTAAATGTCTATTGGCGAGAAAAAATCCACTTGGAACATACCTCTTGAAGAAATATATTATTTTTTTGAATAGGAAATTTGTCATTCAAACCTAGTTTTGTGTATTCATACATGTCCCTAACTTGTAAAGTTTGATGTGGTCATTTCATAGTCTTTCACCTTTGAAAATGCAAAACCTTAGTATAATGCATCCCATTGCATTTACCACACAAAATTTAATTAACACAACATAGCCCTAGGTTTATCAAGTGGTATTCAAGGTAAATATTATAATTGATTCTTGGTTTTTGTAGTGGAATGCAAACTTAGGGTGCACTTCCTAACATCTCAAACAAAGAAAGAGGGCATCTAGGAGTTCCAAGATGGGAATATAAAAAATTCAAAAAAATGTAAGGTGAAATCAATTTGCACAAACCAAAAAAGAGGGTAATTAATGCAAATTAAAATCAAAATCACTCACAAACAATAAAAAATTGGGGAGACTTTAAAAACATTTCTTTGCATAATAATATAATGCAACATATTGTTTGGTCATAAATTTTTAATGATTTTTTCAACTTACAAATACAAATATTTTGGAAATATTCCAAGATAAGCACTCATTGAAAGGCTCATGTTAACACATGGAAACATTCATATGTTTCAATCAGAGGTTATTTGGCCTCTTTATAAAATGTTTGAGTGATCATGATTCAAATCACAAATTTGACTTTTGACCATTCTTTTGGCCATAAGGATGCAAACAAGATACAATAAACCAACGGTGTTACTTTAGAGAAAGACTACATGTCTTTTTGCCCAAAAATGACTTTTTCATACAAATGAATTTTTGAACAATTATTTTTGCTTATTGTTATAATAAATGCCTATAATTGTCCAAGTACATGACATTTTTTTGTTTATTATTTTTTAATAAATATGAAAATTTGAAAGTGTGGTGATTTTTTGTAAATTTGATGTTTTATTTTTAAAAATGATAACAATTTCAAATCATAACCAAAAATTGATTTAATTTTTTTTTTATGTTTTCTTGTATAATAAGCTACAAATTTTTTTAACACATCATGTACATTATACCCCATTTATATGTGGTAAAAGACTTTTGAAGTTCTAAAATTCTGGATCAATTTTAGAAAGTTCTTTCAATTTTTAAACTTTTATAATTCCACATATTTCAAGGTACGAGTGTTTTTTGAATGTGGCTAATAGATTTTTATCTTCTTAATTTTTTTCCCATGAACTTATTATTATTATATGAATCCTTTTGATAATCCTTTGCAAAATTGATTCATCTTGACGTAATAGGTGTTCATTTTCAAACGTATTAGATTGAAACTTAAATTAAATTTTTTATCAAATGGATTTTTGGTTTGAATTTCTTGACATTCATATGAATGAAAAGGCAACAACTTGCCATGATTGTCATGGTTTTAGATGATAAAACATAAATATTTTTCCAATTTTGACTATTTGTTTTTATCGTTCAACGCCCTTTTTGGCTCATTGGATTGTGACTGCACCCATAACATGTGTTTTAGATATTCAAACGTGAAATGTGAACTCACTTTAAATATCTGTTTTTCAAAATCTTTCCAATTTTTTTTAAAAGGCCCAATTTGGACAAGATTTGGTGCTAAAGACTCATGACATTACCTGATTTCAACTCCCAAGGTGGGAATCCGGTGTTGAGATTCATTTTTCTACATTTTTCATGGGAATGTGTTTGAATATATGACATTTTCCCAACCTGTTCCTTTTGTCATGCCTTAACTTTGGTCACAAGCCCAAGGTTAGGGTTATAATAACCATTCACTACACCAAAACATGATTTTCATGACTACATTCATACAATTACACAAACAAATAAGCCCCATTGTTTATGCCATTTTGACATAAGTGACTACAAAAATGCCATAAACAACATGTTCAATTTGACTATAATCACAAAGTTTTGAAAATCACTACGCAAAAATGGCATAAACATGTTCAATTTGACCTATTTGAACCTCCCTTAGCCAAAACCTTCATTCTTGATTACATATTTTCCAAATGTTATTTTCATTAGAAGTGTTTTGAGTGTACAATGCTTGCAACTTGTTCTAAAAATAATTACATGAGTTGGTAGTCAAACCTTGTGGTTTATAAACTTCAAGTCCTTTTTTTTTAATCAAATGTTCGATTTAGGATCTATGCACTTGAACAAATAACACCAATTGTCCCATAGTGTACCATGATGAAATGGTGAAGGCCTTATTTGTGTGAGCTATGTGACTTCCATTTCATTTTCAATTATTTCTAGGGTATTTTATCAATCACATTGGACTACATAGTTAAGGTCCATGTAACTATTGTTGCATCCTCTTCATCTATTAACACACCTACAGACCCCGCTTTTTGGAACCTTGTCTTGCCAATTGAATTGCTAGAAAAGGAGTTCATTGGTATGCTTGCTTGAATTTAATGAATGTGTCTTTTTTTCAACAACATCCATAACTTCCTCCAATGTTTCAATTATCCATTTTCCTTTTTCTATTGTTGCAATCATATTAACCCATGGTGGTGTGTTTCTTGCATGTGATGGAAATTGACTTGGGACATATTTTCCTTGTCTAATGTTAGGAAGTCCAACATGCCATTTTTTAAATTTGCAAGGCACATTTAGGTTCATGACAAGCTCACTCTTGCTAGCCCTAATCTCCAACAAGTGTAAGGTGTGCATTTTGGCCCTATTAAAAGTATGCCCTTCTTTTTCTTGAACATAGCCCAAGAGTAAAGAAAGTGGGTTAGGATAGGATATGTTAATAATGAATGTGATTATAAGGTTCAATAAAGGAAATCGTAGTATAGATGTTTAAAAAATCTTGCAACATTGAAATAATGTTTGTGGTTGTGCAAATTGTAGGTGTGAATTTCATTATGCATGGTTGATATGAAATAATTGAAACATATCTTTTCTTAGATGTAATGTTTTGAAATATGGGACTAAATTCATTAAATCTAGAGCAGTAATATAGAAATTTCTTAAACCTTTCATTACAAATCCCTTGATTTCAATCCCTATTTCATTAAATGGATTTGGCACTTTCAAATCATCTTTCTACAATTCAACATCAAAATTCTAGTTGCAATTCTTCTAGATGTTCAACTTTCAAATTTAGTTTATAATATTTTGCATCTCCTTTTAGTTGTGACTTTCTTTTTATAAATGTTCATAACCCTTGTATTTTAATTCTAAACACAATCACATTAGGAACTAGGATTTATGAAAAAGATTGGAGCTTATTTATGACACTGGTTCATTGGTGTCACTATGTGTTATATTTTTCCACTACATACATCAAAGAAGATGTTGGTTGATGGGTATTATGTGAGCGAGCTTTAAATTTCCCTCCCTATTATTATTTGAAAATTTAATATACACATAAACCAATTTATATCTTATGTTTGCATTGAATTTTGACACCATATATTTGTTTGAATCTTTAGTTTTAGTTGAACATGTAAGGAGTCATGAAGGACAAAAGTTTTACTTCGAATTGATGAAATTTACATTGGTAAACCATGAAGTCTATGATCCATACCAAGAGAGGAATTAAGATATAGCCTAAATTGTTTAAGGTCTTTTGCAAACTATATACTATAACTTCAAATTATTTAGTGTAAAATCAAAGTAATATGCACAACATCTACCAAAAACATTTAGTGATAGAAATTTCATAGCTCACATTAACAAGCCCTTTGAAAGCACTTACACAATAAGAATGCATTTATTAGGATGATCAACATGTGGACATGCAAGGAGGTGTAAATGGGAAAAAAAAATCTTTCAAAGTTATGCATAATGAAAAACAATGCTTTAAAAATTCTTCTGTGTATATACCATAATAACCTTATATACAAAGCTATAATTGGTAACTCCATCCACCTACACAATGCACAAAGAGTAGTACTTGAATTCTTGCAAGGTCTCAAATTATTGTGCAAGCAAAAGCTAGAAAGTGACAATGAGAGAAGATATTCCTACCAATATATGGTGATACTTTGCACCAAGTTGTATTACTCAACTTGTCAAAGTTTTATTGAAATACAATAGCATTAAATATCAACAAAGAAAGAGTAGCAACAAACAATATGTTTAAATACAAATCAATAGGACTCTTGGATCATATATCAACACAAAAAGGTATTAGCCTATGATTCAACAAAGTAATACTTGTAGTTAAATGAATTCTAATTTTGTCAAGTAATCTCATTGCAAGAAAGGACATGGGTCACCTTGTATTTCCAAGATATATGGCATGCAATAATCTAGCATTCATAGTGAGACAAGTGCCATACCATATCACTTGAAGTGTAATCTCCTTCACTAAGCATTTTAAAGTGAAACTGCCCTGAATTATTATGAATTGAATCATTGATAACAACATTTCCTTTTTTAAACAACTTTTGAAGTTCACATACATAAGCTGATTCACATATATGGATATGGAATGTAAAAGATTGCACCACTTCCAACAATGTGTTCAATAGATAAAATCCATGTGCATCAAAATGGTTGAGAAATATGGATCACATCATTTGTTTATTAATTGAACATACTAACAAATAATATTTGAAATCATTTTACATGATGTAAAGCTTATGCTAATGTCCATCGATGGATGAAAAATCTATTTTCCCATAAATGGAGATGAAAAAACAAGAAATCCTTCAAAATGTGCATACTTAACTCCTCGTCAACATTGGTCAAACTCAAATTTTCCTTCTTGTGCAATAGAAAGGAAAATGTTGTATATATAGCTTGTCCAAATTAATGTAATTTTTGTGGGTTGGGACATTGCAAGTTCTCTACAAAAATGTCACCAATTAATGCCAAACATGCTTTGGGATGCTCACCATTTTGGCTTCATCACAAAATTGGGAATTATGAACATTAAAAAAAACCAAAACATGGGGTTCTTTGATTTTTTAAATATTAAAAAAAACATTGATGTTATAAACAAAATCAAAGAATAACACAACACTAATTTGTACCACACCTAACATCAATAGTTCAAATGATAAAGATTCATATCAAGCTTGAAAGGGATTATGAATTCAATTCATCACTAATTAATAAGCCATGCGAAATATTACATGTTGTAGACTCCAACATCAAAGACCATCAAATGACATGTCATCAATATTCCATGGAATTATCATAGTACCTTTTTAGGTTTTGTAATGTTGAAATTACAAAAAAATTACTACGAGGTGAAAGACAAAATACAAAAATTGGTGGAAACTTTGAAACTTCTTGCTTTAGGCCAATCCACCGTTCTAGAGCAAGTATCCAATAAATGACAACAATTTTCTATCCTATAATTTGGTGAAATTTGATCTCTCGCCATTTTTGCAAAAAGAAGTATAGAATATGTTGTAAAAGGTTTCATTAAGTGAGAGGTTTAGAGTCTAGAGAACTTGCCAAAGAAACTGCCTATATTTATTGCTCAAATTTAATTTTTTATATTTTATTGCCGAAATGGATTTTGAAAAATATAATAATTATGAACCTAAAAAGGTATATGGTATTTTGGAATGAAACCTTAGCGAAGGTCAACTACATTACCCCTATTATGGCCATTAGGAGAAAAAGGGATTTTTTTTTGTCGAAAAAGAACTTTGAATGAGGATTATGATGCTCAAACTTAAAACATTTTATTGAAATGAACAAAACCACAAAATAAAACACAATACACAAAAAAGAAAACCCATATAGAAGACAAAAGAAGGGACATATGCTTGAATAATGTGACCAATAGCAAGCAAGAAATCAATTTGAAAAAAGGTGGGAGTTAAGCTTTATGAAATGAAAATTTAAAAAGAATGGTGGTGGGTATGTACAATAGTTGCAAGTTAGATTGAAATCAACCCAAGTAGCACAAGCCCATCCATATTGGGAAGAGGAATTGGCACTTGCTACTGATTCTGGAGCAATGCCCATTCAGCCATCCATCATCAGCTGGCCTTCTCATGGCGTTCCATTTGAATGTCAGAAGAATCTGCCAGGTGCAGCCTCATCATGCTCCGCCCTAGTGGGCTTAACCAATGAGAGCTTTCTTGGCAAACTCTGCCGTTCATGGCCCATTCTCTAGTGTAGGGTAACTCCCTTGGAGTGGGACTCGGAGTGGGAGTTCCTGAAATAAGCACCCAGGAGGCAAGAGTTGATGGTCATTATTTCTCACCTCGATCATCATTTCTTTCAGGGACCCTTCACCCCGAGGGAGTTTACCTTGTGTAAAGCCTAGATACCAACCCATGACAGGTCAGGTTGCTACATTCGGGGATGCCGAAGTAGGACAGAGTCGTTAGGTTTGTAGAACAGGTATCACGCAGGTTGAGTGGTGGGTGGGTGTTAGTATGGGTACCAAGTGGAGTCCCCCGGTCTTTCCCTAATACCTGCTTGAATAGGTAGACTGAGGAGGGAGAGAGTACCTTGGAGGTCTAATAGGAAGAGACCCCAATAATGGACAATGGAACATGGCTGAGTAAAGTTATGTGTAAAGTCAGGCGATTAGGGGGCGAGACCGGCCAGTTTTGGCATAATAGGCCATCAAATGTGAGATTTTATAAAATTTCCTTACTTTGCAGATACCACTGAATAAGGGGACAAGGGTGAAAGCAGAGGGGACAGGGGGTGAAAGAGAGGGTGACTTTACAGATAACTTTGGTGCATAAGGAAAGTTTCCAAGTTTCAACAGAAGTGTCATAAGTGCACCTGAGGCAACTTCAGCCTCAAGGCGGGCAGGCGGGCAGACAGGCAGGCAGGCAGGCACAGAGCATGGTACTGTATACATTCTCTATGATCTTCCATCTATCTACAACAAACTATGATCATGCCTTTGTAACCACCACACATAAAGCATCTGAATTCTCAGAGGTGGGGGGAGTGGGGACCGTAAATTAGTTGGTGGCAGCAACATTATTGGCAAGACATTCGTGGGCGGCGGCTGCAGCAGCAGCAGCAGCAGCATTGGGTGTTCAGGAATTTGAAGAATTTTTTTATCATTGGCAATTCTTGCAGTGGTCTATGGGCTATGGCAAGTTTCTAGGCTTCTTGTAGCTAAGAAGGGCCTTCCTTCCAAAGCTTGCCAGATCTGAACTTCTTTTTCTTAAGTTTATACAGTTCACAACTGCAAAGCCCAGCCTGAAAAGTGAGAATCCAGAGATGGGTGATATTTGCATCAATTTAATGCTTGCTATTGATTTTCTTGAGAACCCAACTGTGTGGTGTTGTGATAGCTGTCAATGAACAAGTGATTGCGAACTCGTTGGGATACTCAGCACCATACAAATCTGCTCAACTACAATGGATAAAAATCAGGTTCAAGTTTTCTTGGCAATCCAGAGGTACTTCAGATGACTGCCATGCCATGCCATGCCATGCCATGCAGCTCTGTCAATGTGACTCTGAGACCATTATCACACAGAACTACAAACAGGTTTCGGTTATAAGCTGCGCACAAGCAAAAGCAGCAAAATGAATTTTTTTTGGTACATGGGTTAAGGTACGGTTTTGCCCTGGTACATAGCATATTTTTTTGTTCCAAAGCTTGTGCTGTTATTGACCCTGGATCGCCTCTGCTTTACCCTCATGAAAAGCAAGAAAGCAAATTCTCCTGGCAGTCTGACAAAACCTTCAGGGTGTAACTAAGGTACACAGACTTGCTAGTGCAATGAAATCCTCCACCCACCTACCCACCACCCACCCAATGCCTCCAAACTCTTGCAGAATATAAGTGGAACTTTAGAAGGTCCAGTTTGTGATAGAGCCAAAGTGAGTGAAGATCATCCACATGAAAATTTAGCCAAATTTGACTAAAATATAAATACGAAAGAATCTTTCTATTTCACATCCTTCTATATTTTTGACACATAACTGAACCATGTATAGAAATATGGCGATTATTGGTCTAATTTTGGCTATTGAAAATCTCATAAGGCACTTTGATTTTATAACTATTTAATATTAGCTTAGGGTGAGGAATCAGGATAGGGAACTGATTGGGGCTCCACCAGAGACAACCATGTGTATTATGCTCCCGCCTCCCCCTGCAAGCCCGGGCCCTCAACTGACACTATGCCCACGAGATAGTAGTTGACCACTCCAGTGCCAGAGGGAATTTTGGGAGTCTAGATGTGGTCATGATGGATTAACGTAGTCCTCATTATTGGTATCTCTCTCTCTCTCTCTCTCTCTCTCTCGCTTAGAATTGTTGGAGGGCATGTGCAAGTGCAACAAATTAAATGTAGCTCAATCTTCAACACAAAAGTGTGCATGCTCTTCGGTCAGTGGTACCCAACAAGAACTCAATTTTTTCAGTTGTATTCAATCTATGATAAATGTTTCAAGTATGAATTGTATTATATCTCAAGACTGGAATGCCGGTTTGAAAATTTAACTTAGTGGTTGAAAGCTTCTTCTTCTTCTTTGTTGAGAACATTTTGGGTTCGAATTTTGTTTACCAGCTTCCATCTTCTTTCAGGATGGGTGGTATTTATGAAAGAAAACGGTTGTTGTTGGCATGGTATGCAACACGAAACAAATCCCTCAAAAATTTCACTTGTATTTGAGCTATGATAAATGTTTTAAGTATCAATTTGTATATCTCAATACTCAAAATCTAGGTTTCAAAATTTGGCATAGTGGTTGAAAGCATCTTCTTTGTTGGGAAATTATTGAGTTTGAGTTTGTTTACTAGCTTCCATCTTCTTTCAGGATGGGTGAAATTTATGAAAGAAAAGGTTGTTGCCATTCTCTCTACGCTCAAACTTGGGTCAACCTTTCTCTAACCAGCCCATGAATGTTCTCCAACCATCAACAATCAAATTGCCCATAGAGAGCATCCCAATAACCTTTTTTTTTTCTTGTTGTTCAACTTCTTAACATACACACCTGATTGTTGAACTTATTTTTGGGGTTAGGTGCCCCTTGGGTTATGCACCTACCTATACTCACCCACCTACTTAATTACATACCTAATTTACCAACTTCAACCCTACCTATCATCTTTCACCAACCTACCTATTGTAACTTACATATCTACTAGTTTATTTCTTATGTACACACCTACCTATTTACCAACCTACATCCTACCTTCAACTTGCCTAAAAGGCATGACACTTTTAATAATAGGAATCATAGATTGTAACTTGTTTGTAACTTGGATTTGTAATTACAATACAAGTTGAATAGGATATCTTACTTGGTCTAATCGACTATGTGTAGTTTGGCAAAAACATACTAAAAGTTGAAAAAACAACTTAATTATCATCACATTACTAGATTCCATTAAACGTAATTGATAATAGTTGATTCATCATCTTGCTCTCATCCAATTTGTATCACATGCACAACACTATCACATTTACAACTTCAAAGTTGGTTGATATTAGAATATAATGAAAAATATAACTAGTGGCATTTGTAATTGGGGTGGTATCAAGGATTGCACCAATTTCAATTGTAGAAGTAACCGATTTGACCAATAGTCACAAAACATTGGTCAAAATGGATAAAATTTCTAGTGTTGTAACTAGGTTGCTTATCACATGGGTAGATCATGTTGGCATCTATCATTTCTTAACACTTTGCTTGCACTCCTCATGTTATAATTTAATTTTTCACATTTTACTATGGCTCCTTGTGTTTTGTTCTTTGTGTTGTACTCCATCTTTTTATGCTTTTGTTGTTTTATTCACACTTTATTCTTGCACTTTGAGCCTACTCTTGTTAATCATGCTTTATTCCAACTCATCACACTCTTTTATTTGTCATTAAGTAATTATTCTATGATAATTTGGGCTTTGTTCTTACTTCTCATGATTTATTCCTTTTGTTGGTACTTCGCCTCTTTTTGACACTATGCAAATCGAGGGAGTTTTTCAAACAAGTGCATGTCAAGTTTTAACCTTTGATCATTAAGAAAGTATTTTTTTCCTTTAAAAAAAATTTGCTTGCTTGTTTTTGTGTTTGTTAATGTTTTTATGGTCTTAATTTATTTTGTTTTATTTTTGTTTGTGCATTCATCCATGCATGCATGTTTTGGTTTGTGTATGTGTATGTACAAAATTGTGAGAATTTTGAATCAATTGTGAAAGTTTGAATCAATTTGTGAATCATTGGAAATTATGGTCTTTTGAGCTTTTGAGGAGCCACAAAGGTAAAAAGCTTTTCAAGAGCTTTTCAAGTTAAAAACATGTTGATGTTCCACTTTTTATTAATTGATGAACTAGCCTTCATTTTGTAAGTATGGAAATTATAAATAATATTTTCAAAGATGTCTAACATCAAAGGTCTTCAAATTTATTTGGAGTTCTACATTTATGCATGGTATTTTATGTTAAACAAATATAATATGAACAAACTTTTGGTGTCTTCATAAGGTGTTCATGTCATTATAGGAATGGCTTGTAAGGTGAAAGCACACTAAGCTCCCCCAAAATTGTAGTAACATGTATAATACTTTTGCAATTAAATTTTTTGGTAATGTATGGACATCACATTTTGGATTATATTTGTTTGTTTTAAGTATATTTCATTAGCTTTAGACTTCATCTAATCAGTTGTTTTAAAAACTTCAACAAACATTGAAAAATTTGAATGTAGGGAATATATTCATGACAAAATAATACCCATCACAAAGTTTGAAAATTTGAATATATACTTCAAAACTAGGGTTGTGAATGAAATTTTTGGGTGAAACTTTTTATGGTGTATGATATTGATATACATCAATTAAATCTAGGACAATTTAGAAATTAAATTTTTTTGGATGAAATTTCATTCTAGAAATATGTTTTTTTGCATTTGTTTAGTAATAAATGCATAATAATATCCTATTTTTAGGAAAAAACCACTACCACATCAAAGAGGAGGAAGCTTTATAAATGGGCGTTGCATTATTTTTTCAATTTTCTTTTGTTTGGTGATGTTTGATGAATCATAAACATAAGGCCATGTGGTCGTTGAAAAACTATAAGTTATATATTATGTGTACATTGATTTTATCCAATCCTCTTCATCTAACCGTTGGATCAAAATGAATTTTGACTCAAAATGAACTTTGAGTTCAAAAATGTTGTTGTGCAAATTCTAAAGTTTTTGACTTGTGTTTAGGATAACCAAAGGATGTCATCAAAATTTTAGCTTATTGTGTACTATAATACTTGTTATACATCACCTTTTTTGAAATGGCTCACCCTTAATGTGCTTTCACCCTATAGACCTATTTTACACATGGTTGGCTTGGGAAGCATGTATTGAACTCTTGAATATGCATTTGAGTTTATAATCCATTATCACTTGGATACAAAACACAAAGAAATTGAAAACATAAAACCACAAGGGTTTTGTGAAGGCCACACTTTCAATAAAGTGCCATGGACCATTGTTGCAATGCCACAAAAGATATTCAACAAGATTGTATTATGACATTCCATTCTTCTTGCATGTAAGAAACCAAAAAAACAAAAAGATAAATCTTGGTTGACGCAACTTCTTTAGGGTGAAAAGTTCTTCATGATTTGAAATAATGGAGTGTTACTTTTCATAATAAACTTTCCCAATGTTCCCAACATTTATTATTTGCAAATTTATAACCTAATTGCAATTTTCCAATGGAAAATGTATATCCATCCAATAATAAACATGGCATGATTTCAATAGCTTTCATTACCTTGTTGTCATCATAATATATTGTGTTTAACTATGATAACAAGTTAATGGAAATAAACATTTAAAGGCTTCAAGTGCAAAGATAAGCCTTAGGAGTGGGGCATTCTCATCTCACAACTAACCCCAATTTTGGGTTTGCCCTCATAAAAAATGAGGGCAAAACTTTTGACAATTCTCCACACAAACAAGGACAAGGAATTGGGGCAATTTGTCTTAAAATCATTGAACATTAAAACCTATAACAAGTTCAATGTAGGATTAGGTTCCATCTTATTACAAGACTAAGTGGTGTACCTAAATGGGTACATACCTTTTTTGTGACAAATTAATTTATTTTAAGTTTTTTAATGTGATCGACAATCTTAATAAATGTCTTTCACATGATGGACTAAGAAAGTTGGACCTTCATGCAAAATTTGAAAATTAAATAATATCAATTGAAGAAAAATTTGATAAAAAACTTTAATTTTTTAATAATAACATTGGATTACATATTTATCAAATTTTAATGTTGTTCCACACTTCAAACACCACCCTCTGATTGAGATTCTTTAATTTTATCTTGCAAAAAATGGATATTCTCGTCAAAACATCCAAACCATCCAATAAAGCTTGCAAGTGGTTCAAGTTTGTAGTTTGTCTTGAAAATCTCATTCACAAATTGCAGTACTTGAAGGAATCAAAAATACCATTTGTTAAAGTTTCATGCTTAGTGTGGCCAATTGAAATACAACTAGTTGATGTCTACACATGAAAATTCCCATGCTTTAAACAAGTGTTTGTTTTCAAAATGATTCTTCAAAGTTTACACAAATTTAAGCAATTCAACTCTCCTTACATCATTTTCAATGTCTTTCAATTCAAATTTCATGATCAATATCTCCAACCAATATTCTATTGCATTGATATAAGTTTCTTCATCACATGGGTTTTGGATTTTAAAAAATTGATACATTAAAATATATATTAGGTAAACAAATATTTTGTTCAAGTTATCCACAATTGATTGCACAACAAATTCCATTGATATTGACAAGTTCTTAAAATTTACTTAATGTATGTCAATCATCAAACATGTTTTTGTTTTCATCCATAAACCATAAAGGCATTATGAATCTTTATTTTTAGAAAAAGCCACCTTGAAATGAAATAATAACATGTGTATGAAAGGGGCATTGTGTTTTTTTCCCATTTAATTTTTTTAATGGATGTGGCATGGAACCAAAAGTATGGGTCTCTTGGCATTAGATAATGATTCCAAATTATATGGACATATGATGTATATATTGTATAGATAACCATCTTGAATCTTGATTGTTGGATCAAAATTAAAGTGGTTTTTTTGGTAATATTGCCTTGTTTATGACCAAACTCATGGTTCTTGTGTTGTATTTTCCTTACTTTATGAATAATTCTATTAGCAACATGTTTTCCCAAAATTGTCAAAATTGTCGACATTGAAATAATGTGATAACATATTAACTTTAAAATGAAACATGTTTTGAAAAGTGAATTTTTTCTCAAAATTTTGGAGATTCTTTTCATAAGGAAAAGAAGAAATTGGTGGTGACATATTGTCATTAAAATTTTTTTTTTCACCAAGATGCAGAATTTCACCACTTCTTTAAATGCCAATCACAACATTTGACACCCATTTAATACATATCTATAAATAATTACACCAATCTACTTATATAGTTCTTGAATTAACATATAACCAATAAATAAAAATGAAATTCTTTTACCATGAAATCAATGTAGGTGGTTGAATTCAAATGAAATGGAAAATTGGTTAATGACAAGCCAATATTCATGTTATAAGATCATATGGTTGCCCTCCCTTATTAAGCCCTTTTAAATTGTCATAATATTCATTTTGTAAGACCATTTTTTTTGGAACCAAAAAAATCCATGACAATTGGACGTTATTAATTTGACTTAACACAAAGTAATTTGTAAACCTTCAATACTAATTTTATGAAATAATTCACAAAACTCAAAAAAAAATTAAAATTCAAAATTTAAAACAATAATTATGGTATGAAAGAGAAAGTTACATTGTGAAACAAAATGACATACAACATAAATTTAAAATACAAATCCATGGGGAGGCCTTTTGGAAAGCAACTTAAATGCCTTCTACCAAATGTATCGATAGTTTTATGTAGTTGGGACTCAAATACTTAAGAAAATATGAATTAAAATTAATTAATTAAAAGACAATATAGATTTTTTATTTTTAAAAGCTATGTTTGGTGTTACTTATTTTTCCAAAAAAAGAAATGTAGTGCATGCCAAGGATAAATTCCTTGAGAAAAAATAAATTCAAGTTGAAATCTCATAGGATATGTTATCTTTATCATATATTGTTTTCCTAAACATGATTATTGGGAAACAATCAAATCTTTTCCTTGGGGAACTTGGTGCCACTTCTTTAAACAAGGAATTTGGAAAGAAGATTTTTCTCCAAGGAAATTGGTTCCATTTCTGCAAAGCATGTAAGAATATATTCATTCATTGGGGAACTCAATGCCACTTCCTTAAGGAAGGCATTTGTGAAAAAGTTTCTTTTCCAAGGAAATTGGTTCCATTTCTCCAAGGCATCGATGAATACATTCATTCCTTGTGAAACTTGGTACACTTCTTTTGGTGAAACATATGGGAAATAAAATGATTGATGAGAAAACATGTGAAGAACTTGACCACACCTTTTAAAATGAAGTTATTTCTTCCTTAGTGAAATAGGATACCACCTTCGTATTTGATTATATTTCAATAGCAAGCAATTTGCATAATGAAAATTTTCATTTCAAAAAAAAGGTTGCACAATGGATGGGGGAAAAAAAAACTTTGCCAAACTCCCTAAGAGAAAATATTCAAAAAGATTACACCCTAAGGTTTTTGGAAGATTGCATAATGGATGTGAAAAGTTTGAGACCTTAGTCATTTTTCCCAAGGAATATTTTGACATGTTATCCAACTTCCCCAATGGAGGTTTTCCCGACATTTTTCTTCTTTTTCATATGCATCCTTCATGGAAATTGAATCAAGAATCCTACAAAAATTTATTATCAAATTCCCCTATAATAATCTTTCACCTTTGAAAATATAACAAACACATTTTGACTCTTGTTGGATAAGTTGGCACAAGACCCTTTGGATATGGTGCCATGACATTTTTTTGTGTTGTTTACATAATGGTGTTTGACAATATTATGCCCTTGTGGGGGGAAATGACTGGGGGTCAAACCCCTATGTTTAAAAAAAAATCATGTATAGTGTGCTTTTGTACATTTTCCCTATCATCCTTTTCCTTCAACAAAATTGAGTTATGATAGTTCTTCATCACAATTAATTTTTTATTGTGGTGGAAATTTCAAAGTAGAAAAATATTTAAATTCTTTTAAAATATCCTTTAAGTAAGTATGCCATTGCTTGACCCATTTAGCCTTTTTTTTAGTGTGAAAATTCACACTAACACAAGAAAAAAAGATTCTTTTGTTGCAAGATTCCTTTTATTTGGGAAAAATTTCGTTAGATTAAAAATTATTAAAGAAGATTTGGCCAAGAATTTACAAGTTTCAATAGGTACCCAAAAAATAGAAGGATTCTTAAATGTTAATACTTTCTTATTAAGGTTTTAGCGAAATTTGGTTACAAGAGGCTATGGAGGATTGCGATTTGTGGTGCATGCCAAAATTGAAAAAATTCATGGCGCCATCTGGTTAATAATAATTTTTTTCACATGGCATTTGAACTCCTAAATGAAAAAATTCTTAAATGATTTAAAATAATTGGTGCAAACTCCAAAATGTTCGTACATGTTACCCTCATTGAAAATGGCATGAATGTATTTCTTCCTATGTGTTTAAGCTTGTGGCCCCTTAACATATTTGGTAGTCACGTCCTTAAACATGTATTCAAAAGCCCTTCATTGCATCTTACTTTTGAAATTACCTTTTTATTTTTTTGAACTTTTATGACACTTTATGACCAATATCCTTCTTGCAAAAAAACCTTCATTAGTCACAGGTCATGTTCAAAATCTTTGACAACTTTATTGACCAAAAAACAAAAAAACAACAACAAACAACAACTAAAAGGAAAGGTTACTTTTAGTGCTTTCTCACTTCCCTCTATGTCCAAGACTCCAAGTAACCTTTTTTGATCCTAGGGTTGTGATGGTATGAGAATATAATGTTTGATTGTTATGGTTTTGTGTGCAAGGGTGCAAATTGGATCCTCATCCCATGAACATTCCTTTTGTTTTACTAAGCTTAAACTTTTGCTGTAACAAGGGCCACTTTAGACAAGGGTCAAAGGAGCAAGGTCCAATGAAATCGAGCATTCTTATTGGTCAAAGAGCTTTAAATTGGTCCCAAGGCCTTTAGACAAGGGTTCAAGACTAAGATAAATCAAATTGTAATTTAACCTACATCACATCATTTTGGAGGGAAAATTGATTGGTCCGGACCAATAAAAGAGAGCTTAAAAGAGAGCTCATGATTTAGAGAACCAAAGCGTAAGCTAGGGTCCAAGGTTGATCATTTCTTTTTTTTGGGTTCTTTTTCACTGTTTTTTTTTACCCTTGTTGCTCAAATTTTGTGAAACTAGAAGACATGCTATGGATCAAGGAGATTGTTGAGAGCACACCAACTCCCCCATTTTTGACCAATTCTAGAGTTGACATGGTTGCTATGAGTGCATTTTTAGTCTTTTCAAGTGCACAAAATGGAGTTGAATTAGAAGGTGAAGTAGAAAGTGAAGGGTTGAAACACTAATTTTCACAAGTGGAAGAGGATTTGGATTTACAAGAAAACTTTAAATTGGTCCCCATTCCAAACAAAAGAGCACCAAGGAAGAAGGTGGTCATGGTGAAAGGAAAAGATGAAGAAGGTGAAAAAGCTAGAAAGAATATCCATTGTGTGTAATAAGATGATTAAACTTTATTTTTTTAAAATTAAAAATTAAAAAAACCATGAATGAAAGGAAGAAAAAAAGGGAAAAGACCAAAGGTTAACCTAATCCTCTCACATGTAATCTCACTTTTTTTTATATTGGACCCTCAAATTGGACCCCAAGCCTTTAGACACACTCATTGTACTTTAGAAAAAAAAAAAATTATGTGAAAAAAGGTCCAATTTTGTTCAAATTGGTCCCCGTACCCTTGTTTAAAATGGTCTTAAGTTATGTGATGCACCCCCAAATGCTTGCCACAAGGTATTAAGGTAAACTTTTAACACAATGCATAGCAAACGATTTTTATGCTTTTGATGCATTTTTTAGTTCCATGCATTATGACAAGGTCATGTGAGAGCTTTGGGATGGGAATATTACAAGTTATTCAAGTTGAACTTTCAATCATCAAATTGTACAAATTAAACAAAAAGGTGGTTAGTGCAATTTGGAGCCAAAATGGTGTCATGGGAAAAAAAAATTAAGACAAAGGGGTTTTCAAAATACTAAACAAATCATGAAAAAAGTAACCTTAATTTTAATACAAAACACAAAAATCAATACAAAAACATGAAATATGTAAGATATGAGTTCCAACGAAACTTTATTATGGTAAAACATCAAAACATAACAAGGCTATGGTTCAAAATCATGCCTTATATTGGTATTGAATGGATTGAAAGTAATGAGGGGAACTACATCTATTTATATATGTTAGAAAACCTTGCCAAAGGAAAATATTTCAAGGAACCTTCTTGGGCACATTCTTGATTACATTGTGGGGGTTCATTCATGGTTGGGGTTCCAAAAAGGAGTGTCTAATTGAAGAAGGATCATAAAGGACAATTTTAGATTTTTATATTTTTATAGTGTGTAGTATATTGCAACTATGGTGTATTATTGTGTTCCTACTATTAGAGTATTGAGAAAAAAATAATTTTAATTTCAATAATTATTGGATGTTTTATAAAAGTCTTTTTGAGTATTTGATTGATTTACAGTCAATTGTCCATATTACAATTTATCATAAATGAATTAAAAGGAATGCATAAAATGACGCAATTGATTTTTAAAAAAAACTACAAAAAAGACATGCTTTTATGCAATTGCATGTTCATTAGGTCAATTTGATGAAAAAATAAATCATTCGAATAATAGAGCCAAAACCTAGTGTGTCGCCCATCATTCGACTTTCTTCTCTTCACTGCCAAAATATTCGCCAATATGAAAATTTCAAAATCTTGAAATTTTAAAACAAAGGGTTGCAAGGGAAATGATTCCTTTATTAAATCATTTGGCTAGTTCTATATTCATTAAGTTCACAATTTCTAATTTTAGATGCAAAAAACATGCTTAGTTGATTTTTAAAACCCAGGCATTTTTTGTGTTTTTACTTGTAATCCAAAATGATTTTGCAAAATTATGTACATATATGAAAAATCACCACCACCGCATGAATTATCTTATCTTGGATTAATCAAACTTTCATACTTAAATTTATCCAATGTAAATGTTATTTGTAAAAAGTAGCCTTAAAAAATCTTGAAATCTTTTTCCCATTTTTTGGTACCCAATAATGAATGGACCTATGGATGTATAGTGGACAAATTTCATTTATGATGATGTTGACCATGATGTTAACAATGATGTGGGAAAACTATTGTGAGATGTCATATGTGGCAAATGGTGCACAAATAAACCATGGGTTAATACAAATCCACAAGATTCATTACAATTTATACTTGGGAGAACTCATCGCCTATAGTATAACATAAAGTTCCCCATGGTAATTACATTGAAGTATTCATTTTTCTTGGGATTCCCAAGTGAAAGTTGCAAAACTAAAACACCCATGTATGTGTCCTTGTTCTATGGAATGTCATAAGGTCCAATCATGTTGATAAGATTCATTTTAGGCATAATGGCATGTTTACAATTCTCAAAAACTAAATTAATATTGAAAATGTGTGTTGTAATTGTCTAACAATGTTTATAATATATCAATTTAACATTTGGATGAATTTGGAAATAATCCAATAAATATAAAACACCTTTTAACAATTTTTATAATTCATAACCAATGCATTTCATTCTTTGAAAAATACTAAAATAATGTAAAAACATTATTTATGCATTATTGTTTAACATTGTTTAACCAATTTTGTTACCACATTAACTTTATCAAAACCATTCAAGAATTACATCAAGAGGTGCCAATAGCTCCTTTTGTCCTATTTGCACCCCATAATTTCTTCAAATGATATCCAAATTTGACATTTTAAGGGTTTACCTTGTAACCATCAGTGAAAAGAACTTTTCAACACCATATCAAGCTTTTCAATCAAACTTGATTTGACCTTTCAAAACTTTATTTAAGTGGTAAAAAATGATTGACAATTTAACTTCTAACCCTTCAAATGGTCATGACTTATGATGTAAATCCTTTGGAATTAAACTTCATTTAACTATAGTAATTTTGGCTTAACATTTTCATTGCTTCAAAAGTGACTCAATTTGGACAAGGTTTAGTCCCCAAACCTTGATCTAAAGATTTAGGACACCTCAAAGATTTTTGATTTCAAAATGGGAGTTCAATTTGGGAGTTATTCCCTTTGATTCTCACACATAACTACATGTGAGAATATGTTTGGATTCTCTTGCATTCATTCCATATTTCAACCCCTTGATTGGCTTAATATCAAAAGAACTTCAGAACTTTATGTTTTTTCATCTTATGAATGACACTTTGTTATTCATTTTGGGGGTTGGTTGTGACACCCTCCCCACCTAAAGAAATGTGTAATGCTTTCATTGACATTATTGGATTTTAATTGAAGAACCCAATCAAAATCCCATCCATTTCAAGCCAAGCTTCCATTTTGTTTTGTCTAACATCATGTTTGTTCTTGCATTTTGTCACAATTTTAAAGGAAGGGTTGTGACATGTGCCATATATCCAAACATGCCAATTTAATGATTTTGGGTCCAAGCCTTCATGAAAACCACTTGAACCCAATATTAAACTCTTAACTAATAGAAGTGTTTGGTTTTGGATTTGAATTAGGCTCGAGCTCCCATGTAAATTGATATACAACAAGTTGATTGTTTGATGGACGACTTTCATTCACTTCAAGTACACAAAAAAACATAAGGAAAACATGAAGTGCAATTAGAATCGAAACATGAATTCATTATCAAGACACATGGATTTCACTATGGCATTGACCAATATTGAAAAACTATTTTTTTAATAGTATGCTCCAACTCATGATGGCGATTAAATTGACATGATAAATATTCACAAGACTTCTAACTCCCATTAAAATAAAGACAATTGTTTATCCCACAACTTTTGAAGAAGTGTAACAAGTTAGGACATGCAAAGTTAGTTTTTTATAACTTTTTTTGGGAGCTTTTTGATATCATGTTAATTTTTTCTATTAGACATGATTGGGTTTCCAAATTGTGTTGTGAATACACAAATTCCTGTTGGTGTGCTTTGTGTCCCCAAGGGTAAACTATATTGGGAGAAAACTTTGTTTAGGGAATAAAACCCATATCTTTTTACAAATATCATTGAGATATTTCAATTTGTCCCAAGATCATTTCATTCAAAGAAGGGCTATTTCTTCAAGCTTCATTTTGAACATTTGTGAGTTCCTTGGAATCATAGTTCCAAATTGAGAATTCGTGTTGGGGGCTTAAGAATAGGTATGTCCTTTTAACTTGCCCATGTTTTATTCTTTGTTTGATTGAGAATCAAACTTTATTTTTAGTGTTCATCTTGTTTCAAAGTTGCATTTGACTTGATCTTTTGTCCATGTTTGGACTAGTTATCAACTTGAAAAACGCTTTTCCATTACCTTCAAGACTTCAATTTAACATTTGCATCTTCACACATTATCCAAACGATTTTTGATGATATGGTTAGTTTTTTATGAGCTTGCATTCTTTTACTTTTCAACAAGCACACAGTTCATAGCTTGGCATATCTTCATATTTTGTTTCTCTTTTGGAAAATTTCCTCATTACATTTGAATTAGGATATCATTTTCATTTTTCTATCATAGACTTGTTTTGGTTGTTTTCAAATAATCCATTAATCCAATAAGTATTCATTTTTTACAATGCATTCATAATAACAAACATACAAAGTGCACATGATGTAGTGTGTGAATGCCTTTGGATTCATTGTTTACAAACTCAACCTTTTTTATGTACAAAAACAATTGCATATGCTAACTTTAGGCACAATTTACTACCTTGTTGACATTGTCATTTTCAAAATTGAGGTTCACACTTTAATTGATGTCATCATTATTAATCTCACATGCATAAAATTATTTAATTCATGATATACATCAAGAATTACAAAAAGAAAAGAAAAGAAAAGAATTATTTTGAATTAGCACTGGAAAAATCAATCTTGAAACATTAACTTGGGCCACACGTTATTATGCACTATTAATGATGATCAACTTTTTTCCTCTTCTTATATTCCCATATTTTTTCCAATAGTTCATCATTATTTATGTGAATGGCAAATTTAATTTGAATAATATCATGCGCATGCAAAGGCACATGCTGATTTGTCTTTTCATATCCATGTTGGTGGGTAGGGAAAAGGAGTGAAATAGTTATAAGGATAGGAGGTAGTTATTAGGAAAGGTAGTAGGAAAGAATGTAGTTATGAGGAAAGAAATGAAGTAGTTAGGTTGGATCACAAATTTAGCATCTTAAGTCTTAATAATCAAAATTTTGCAAAATTTGTTCATTCATGATTTGTATGTTTCACACATTGATGTTGTGAATTGAAAACACATTTGACATACAAATTTGTAGAAAGATGTGAAATTTGCATGACATTTGTTCATTCATAGGTTTGTACTTCATCTATTAACACATTTATACATGTGTCAAGTGTGTTTTCAATACATGATATTTGTGTGTAAAATGTACAAACCCATGAATGAACAAACTTCACACAATTTTCATTATTAATTTGTCACATGGTAATTTTGTGATGAGTGAAAATTGAAGTAGTTATTTTACGAATTGTTTATGGAATTGTCAACCATATGAAGAACTATGCAAAATCAATTGTTTAGGGATGCCCACACAAAAGATTATGCAAAATCTTTCATATATCAATTCCTTGAAATTTCTTATCACTGAAATTAAGACCAATGACATGTCAAATGCTTGTGATGACCACACCTCATAAACTTTAGTCAAAACAAATAGTTTACACCCATGTAAACCAACATAATTTGTGCTTTATATTATTGTCCCTTCTCAAGAATAACCTGATGAATGACACTTATTAAGTTATAAGGTCTAGTTGACATCATAAGGTCATGTTGACAATCAATAAGACCTTGCAATTTCATAAGCATTTTGTTTTTCCAAACAAAATGAAAAGAAAAAGTGCATGTTTCTTCTCATGTGAGAAGGGTCTAAATGTAGACCCTTCTCCTATACAAAATAATCTAGAGGCACAAGGCACCAATGCATCCAGTGGCAGGAAACATTGGTGATCAAGCATAGTAAACCAAATTTTCCTACCTCATTTAGACAGTCTGAAAATGACCATGAAAATGACCAATGTGGCCATCAACTTCACATGGAAATCAGACAATATGGCTGGAATCTAATCCATGGCATCATTCAGAATTGGAGTGACAAAACAAGAGGTTCCTTTGTCCACATGGATTTTCAAGAGACAAAACTCCAGTAGTTGGATCACTGAAATTGTTTCCTTGGGCTAGGGATTCAATGGATTCTAGATCGGCCTACAGGTTCTCAATCTTAGTGGGAGAGCCACAAATTTGTGGTTCATGAAATTTTAATCAGATGTCATTCCCAGAAGACAGGGCTTCCCAGATCACATACATCTAGGCCATGGAAAATTCAGATTCAGAAGGACTGAATTAGGGTGAAGAGAGACAGAAACATACCATGCTTGGTCTGCAAATTTATTGTCATTTTTCTTCTTCAAGTGCATCCTACCTTCTCATTGACGCCAGGTTGCAAGTTCTTCTTCAAGAGCAAGCCACTTATTCAACAAGGTCAAATTGCAGATTCTTAGCAAAAAATTGTGTGAAGCCACCCTATTGACACAATTCAGCTTGCAAAGCTACACTCCTAATGACAACTACCTTAAGATTAGTGATTGTTGATTCCCAAATGCAAACAACTAAGAGCACAAACAGCCATAGGTCTATGACATGAGAGTTCAAGAACCCCATGCAGTCTAACCCTGGAATACTTTGCTCTCACATGACTCATTTGCCTAAATCTGAAAAGCAACACATGTAATAGACTCTAGAGAGTTTGTGGAAGCCTTGAATCAAGTCCATATAAAGAAATCTACTTCTGTTCTGTAGACCTGGGTTTAAGTGTGACACAAATCCTCTTCAAGGTGTTTGACATGATTGTTGTAGTAGATCACAAACCCACTTTTAGTTCATCATGAATGATGCCCTGGGAAATTTGAAATTGAACTACAAGACTTGGTACGTAGCCAGTCAGGACAGCACTGCGAAATTTGCTAAACCATCTCCAGGTGAGTGACCTACTAGCAACTTGCTCAAATGGAGTACATGATAATCTGCAAAAACACGATATCCTACTGGTGCTGTGAAAGGCTCAAAATGGCACTTAAAACTTGGGTGTTGGATCCATCCAACCACACTTGTATTTCCTGAAACTGTCTTCAAAAAAGGTAATTGCTGGAATCACATAGAAAAATAGCAACACAGAAGATTTGAAACTTCCTTATCAGAAGTGCAAGACTTGCTCTAGAAGGTGAAGGAAACGGCCAATCAGAAGGACATAACCAAATGTGGAATGGAACCTGTGAACCAAGAACCAGTTTTAAATTAGTGGATTGGTGGACTAAAGAAGAGAGTATTACATCCTTGTTGTTAGACACCATGTCTCACATTTCCTGTACAATGAAATCATGAAAGGCAGTGGTGGAGATCAACCCCTTCTCACACCTAGAGACCACAAAACAGTCCACTTGACCATAGTAAGTCAAAAGTGGATGAGACTGTATACCAAAAATCCGATGAGAAAACTGCAAAGCTAGACCCATAACATCTAGGACGCTCACCTACAAGTATTCCTACACGTTCCTCCAACATACCACAACATTACCGACCCAATGCCAACCACCTCCCACTTCTCCTAAAAGAATATTCAGCATGCACCCAGATAGGCAATCCACCTCTAACCTTCATTTGAAATTCTTCTGAAGTGAATTGTGTTCATTAAGAATCATGACAAGCCTCCATCAGAAAGGTACAGGAAACCATTCTCAGAGCCTGAAACCATGGCATGAACAAATTTACCAAGGCAGGGAGAGAAGTGTTGCTTCTTGTCTGTTAATGTGTCAGGACAAGAGCCAAAGATAAGACATAGGACCTCTTGCAACGCACAAATGCTTGGAAATGAAATGACTTTGAAGTTTGGCATGTGTTTTGCTCCTTGTCGGTAGCTGATTCATGTTTGCATATGGAAGGATTGCAGTTCACCCCAAGGTTTGAGAATGTCCTTCCATAATTCCTGCTAAAATATTGGTGTCTGGGCAATTGAGCAGAAGACATATAGAACTGGTGAGTTGTAGCTAGTTTGATCCTTGCCAACAATCAATAATTGTATTTGTTCTGTGCAGCCTATTCTTCTTCTCCTTCTCCCAGCAACATCAGATTTATGTTTTGTACACTAGTTGGAAATGACATTCAACTAGACTGAGGAATGCTTTCATACATGCTACTTGGCAAGGTTTCTTACATGAGAATTTTAGTTGAGAAATTCGTGAACGACTGACACCTTGCTATTTTTTTGCTACTACTCCTGTGTTTCCAATTGGGCATCTTTGGAATTCTGCTGGGGTTTCTGAGGATTCTGCTTCTGCTAAGATGTAGAATTGCTCTCCCATGTATTGCTTGAGTCTCCTCAACTTCATTGAAATGTTGATGCCATTTCTAGCAGCAACCATGTGGTTCTTTTCTAGTTTGAAGTGCTAAAAGTCAGTGTTGTCCTTACGAGAGGTTACACCTTGACCACGCTGCCTGGATGCTTATTGAAGCATAATTCTCTGGGACTGTTGACACAGACACTCCTAAAAAAACTGCCACCTGCTTTGTCTAGTATTACAATCAGCAGAGTTCCTGTTTGCCATTTGGTATCATTATGAAGAAATTGGTGCAGCAAAATGTGTAGTAGACTCCATGGCATGGTGTCTTTCGTTCTCATAAGACGTACTTTCAAGAAAGTTCAGTAAATTTGTGCAGGTCATGGTCTAGGTGGTTGTTCATCGTGTGATACGAGGGAAGCATTTCTCCTTTGCTACATGCTCAAGAAATGACAGCATTTGCCAACTTGCAAAGATTCAACTTCAGCTGTAGGTATGCCATAGATTTGTCACAAATGAGAAAATGTTTACATCCCTCTACTAAGGAACTGGTCAAGTGCACTTATTGGGATAATTCTGGCTTTCTTCCATTGGCTTTGTATGTGTCTGAAAACCTCATAGGGTTGCTGCACAGACTGGAGTATATGATGAGTCTGTTAAGGCAGATTTCAGGCATTTTGTTCTAAAGTTACTGACAGGCTGAGGTGTATGCAACCTTAGCAATTCAGGCGAGTTTGAAAATCTACATTCAGATCACACAGGAATTATAAGCCACTTAGTCTACTACTACCATAGTACCTTGGTAGTTTTAGACACAAGTCTGTTGAATCATTAATTAATATTGAAATTTTCATTTTGACAAATAGGATATTCTTGAAATTTCAACAATTCCCTTCACAAATTTTTGTTATTTGAATTTTTTTCCCCAAAAAATCAACATTTCTGAAAATAATATAATTAGTGTTGAAGCTGCCAAGGTACCTTGTAGGGTAAGTATGTGGAACATGAATCAAGGAAGAGCCATGAGGGTCATGCCTGTAGTAGCAAGACACCATTCTCACTTGTTCTTATGTCCAGCTTTCTGTTTTACACCGATTGCAACCCAGAAATGCCAGTAGTCTACTATTTAATGGTCATTTCTTGTTTACTTCTTCACTTGTCTTTCGATGAGTTAGTTTGGCTAAGAGCACCAAAGGTTTCACAGATACTGATTGAAGGAAACAAATTGAAAGAATAAGGTGAAAAAAATTGGAGTAGCATCACAAAGAAAGAAAGAAAGAAAGAAAGCAAGCAAGCAAGCAAGCAAGCAAGGAGCCTCCACTGAAAATCCATTGAGCTTTTAGGTAGACTTAGAGCACAGGCCAACAAGACTGCATGAACACCCTTTATTGTCATTAACAAGCATGAGATTCTCAGGTCCATGTGATCTGGTTTGAATGAAGACAGGAGCTTGAAAGCCCATGGCCCTTGATTCAAAGCCATTGTAGCTTACTCTATGGGCTACATTTTGTGAGAAATATCGTACCTGCAATTACTCTATGGGTTACGTTTTGTGAGAAATATCGTACCTGCAACTGATAATTGGCACCTTCTTTGCTGAATATTTGTTTATTTTAGAAAATGAAGTTCTGCAGATTCAAATTTAACTTTTCAGAATTTCAATAGTTGAGGAATAAGTATGCAAAAGTACACCATGTATTGTGTATGTGCAATAGTTACTCAACGGTTGGGGCAATAAACATAAAAGAAACTGGAATTTTTTATCCCATTTTCTCTCTTTTCTCTTCTTTCTGCTTTTGTTGTTGGGGACTTATCTGGTAGCTTGTGTGTTTTCAAATCTGTTTGTGCTACTCGTGGTGAGGACCATTTTTTTAATTTGTTGGTCTTGCCTACCAAGGCAAGAATATTGTGTTTAAATTCATTATAGAGTATAGTAGCTTAATGGATTTTGGCCACTAGGTAATAGGTCTATTTTTATATGAGGATTTTTGAGAGATGATATTTTGACTTGTGTTGAAACTTGAGATTAGTTATAGAGTTATAATATCTTGAAAGGTTTTGATTTCTTATAACTATAACAAAAAGGTGTTCTTGTATGTCAAGTGATTTCATTAAATTTTCAATGAATTCAGTGGTTTTAGTAAACAGGGATTAGTGGGAAAGTAGTGCATTCACTAATTTAATGAATGGGGATTAATAAATTGCACTCACATTTTGTAATAATGATTTTTAGAGGATTTTCTTAAAACATTGTATTTTTGCATGGTGAAATAGTTGAATTTCCATAATTCTTCATTTGCCTTAAGATACTTTTTAATGTAAATGGCAAGGCCACTGTGAGACAGACCCTTTGTTATCCTTCATACAATGTGTCATTGTCCGTGCTAATAGCATGCTGATTCTCTTTCAGGTACAAGAATGAATGAAAAAGAAGTACCTTCCCAAAGGTACTCTGCCAGCATCACCGGAATCATCCCAATTTCATAAGATTTAACTCACATACATGACCTAAAAATACACTAAAAGAACGAACCTTTACCAGCAGTAAAAATACCTCACCTCTTCTTAAGGCATGAATATGAACCAGGGAACTTGACATGCATCTATCACCTCATTTAGTGCAGCTGGGAAGTTGCGGTCCTAATAAGTGGCTAGGAGGGATGCTTGAATCTGAAGAGGCAATTTGTGATGGCCATGCAGTTTAGGCTTATTGTGGTGGGAAAAGTCATATTCTATTGGAGTGTTGGTGGAGAATGGTTACATTTAGGCATTCCATTTTTCTCACTTAAAATAAAGCATAGCAGGACCAAGTTGATGAGAACCACAATCCGCCCAATGTACAAACTCTGCTATGACCCCGAAAATTTGCCAACACTGGATGAGGCAGCAGACCAAAGGTCTATTTGCCATCACCACCAATTTTTTATTACCTCCATAGATTCAAACCATCCCTCAGGTCTATTTGCCATCACCACCAATTTTTTATTACCTCCATAGATTCAAACCATCCCTCAGGTCCCACAAACTTTGGATGATTGGACATGCTCCTATCAGCCCCAACGATTTGCAAGCCCATCAGTTTTGGTCTGAGTGAACCAGCAAACCAGTGCACCATGCCAGATGGATGGTATGTACTAACTACCCAAACATATCTGCCTACCTAGTAGGCACCAAGTGCATTACCTACCTACTTATGCCTATGTAATCACTTACATCCTTACCTACTTGTCTACGAACACTTTTATCCAATTTCATAGGTAGTTTCAAGTAGTGTGAGGTGGAAGTGAGAGGGTTTACATGATAGGTTACCAAGGTTTCTGGTGATTCATCCAGAACTGAGTCATAAGTCATAAGGGGTTTTCAATGGATGGTGTACTGTTGGGTACTGAGTCACATAATCCATCAGTTTCACCAAACAGTTGGCGATGGAAGTACCCATGCTTGGTAGATGAGTTAAAGGTTACCAGGATGGGTAAAAGCTAGATGAACTAATTGTGATTTTGTACTGACAATAAACAAGGTGGATTCATCATGAGTCACACATGGGCGCTGGGCTATTTGAGTGAATCTCAATGCAAGATGGGCATTGACACAATCCACACATGTACACACACAAATATAGTGCTTTTCCCCTTTCTTTTCTTTTCTTTTTTGGTTTCAAATTTCTAATGTAACTGAAGTGGCAATCATCCATGAGAAAATTAAATTGAATCTGTTTACAAACAAAAAAAAATGAAAGTAAAAAAATAAAAATTCAGCATCCTTAATGACAATCTTAAGAATAAAACTTCATGGTGACATGGATGTTCATGGTTGTAACTTTTTCCGTGTGATGTAAATGCAAACCTCTCCCTACTCTAAAAATATATATAAAACTTCACTTCCTTCATTCAGATGATATGGATGGCACAAGTAAAATACTACCTTCAATTCTCTGATTGTCACTTTAGTTACAAATGTGAAAGCACTTGAAGAAAATTTGGAGTGTAAGTGGAGGGCACCTTACATACAGGAAGTTCCCTCCTCAAAATTGAGAGTGACATTATGCCTACTCCTTCAGGGTGGGAGGGAAATTATGCCTACTTATAGGTGTAAGAATCATCCCACTATTGACAAGTAGACATAAGAACCCCCCCATTCATACGCCTTGTGATCTACGTAGGTTTGGTTCATAATAAAATTTGTTTCGTGCTTTATGATAGGTAAAGTGCATGGTTGGGGGACATTCCCAAAATGTGGAGCTGGACTCAGATTTTGCCTCATCCTAGGCTCCTTATTTAGAGAATATCCCCACCCTAGGGCTTTATCCTACACAAAAATTCCTCGAAAAAACATCGCATGTAACTGACAGAAGCTAGTTGCTGGAGACAATCAATATATTATGTTGGACGTAAAATGACAGTTCTTTCATGCGGCCCAGGATCAGTTCAGGACAATCTTGTCACAAATCAAACCCATAATTTCCCAGTCCTCGTAAATGCGCCAGCAGCCAGATACTTTTCATGTGGCTAAGCAATGAGCATATTCGGCAAGAAGAGCGCGGCGTCAGAGCCTGCGAGCACGTGCTACTGCTCTGTTGCTGATAATATGCAGGGTGGGCCGAGTTTAGTGCCTTAAGATTTCTTTCCTTAATTGGGGATGGGTTATTTAGGATATTATATGCGTTTGAGTATTCTCTACTACCATGTTTTTCGAACAGTGATTTTAGGAGGCTGTCGTCGCTCGGGATAACTCCGCAGATGATCGTCACCTAGAAGCACAGATGTGGATATTGCAGTATTGCTGTCCGCCCAGATAGCTTGCATTCACACGGCGAAGGATCGATGGAAATGGGAGAAAGCTGGCTGGCAGCATCGGGGCACGGCACGGAATAATGCTCAAAGGATCACGGCATATGCCGGCATCAGGGACGGTACATTACATCGCGCTTCCTGCCATCATTTTCGTCCACCACTTCCTGCTGCCAAGTCCCGCTGTTTTTGGTGTTGTCAGTATTTGGTTTTGGTGTTTTTGCTGTTGCTGTTAGCAGTTTTTGGTGCCATGCGATAAACTGGCTAAGATGTATGAATCACGATACTTACATATGTTACATACGCTGTTGGCTTCTTCTTCATCGCGATCATCATCCTCATAATGGTTTCAACGGGATACATTATAATACAAATAGCAAATGCTATTGGCTTCATCATCATCAGATCATGTGACCCAGCACCCCCCAATGCACCCTCTATTCTAATTTGGAAAACCCTTGTGTAGGGTAAAGAACCCCATAGAGCCTACGACCTGATATTGGTGAAGCTCTGGGGTTCTTTACCCCGTGTAAACAACCTTTGAAAAAAATCTCCTGTTCTTTTCTTTTTGTCTCCTTTTATTTTTTTCCACTTTCCAAATTTGTTTCTTTGCATGTGGATGTGAATTGCATGTTGATCCTGGTCATCTTACTATCTTTTTGTCGCCAGATTTGGTGTCTACATGCTGATTTTGGAAGGTGGAAAACAATGAAAGTGCACATGAGAAGGGTTGGTTTGATTATAGAGCTCCAATTTGAGTTTGCTACTTCTAGTGATTTTGTTGTCAATTCTTTACCAACATATTTTCAAAATGTTCTTGCAATTGTTGAAGTTTTTATTGAAATTTCTACTTTTGCAATTAAAGACATTCCTATTGTTTTACCCAAGTGTGTTGATGCAATTACTATAGTGCTAATTGACAAGTTAATTGTTGATGTGCTGATTCTTGTTGATGATTTTGTCGTTATAACACAAATTGATTATTCAATTTTTGACATGTTTTTATTATTATTGATTATGTCATTGTATTTCTTGTTGATGAATCAATTATGTCTACATCATCGCTTAGTATAATTGATGTTGTGGCTTCTATTTGTGATGTAATTCCTATTTTGGATCCTATTATAAGTTTTATATTTTCAACTAATGCTTTTATAGTTTATTATGTGCTTTATAATCATGTTTTTTGTGTGTAGTGGTCCTTTTATTTGTCATGTGCCTTACATTCCCGTGATGGATTGTGCATCGATTATAAGGATAACAATCCTCATATATCTTTGAATCATATTGATTGCTCCGATTTTTTATGACCTCAATTTGAATGCCAATGAAAAATCTAGTGATGATGACAAATTTAATGATGGAGACAACCCCACTACAACAATTTTTTTCGAATCTTGCACTTTGCCCCATTTTGTTAATGATGCGCTCTTTGTTGTTGTCACCAAAAGCCTTGCTAGATGTTTTTCTTTGCATATTATTCTCCTTAACAAGAAGAAAGATCTTATTGATTTTTTTAAATTGTTGCCGACATGCAAAGGAATGGAAAAACAGAATGAAAGGAGTGAAAGAATTCATTAAATGTTTTTAATTATTTTGACACATACACAAGCAAAGAAAATTCGAAATCTTTTTTTAGTTGTTATTGTGACATGTGAAGGAGTTAAGTGTTTAGTCACATTACAATACTATTATAAGAACTTTCAAAGCTAGAAAAAAAGGATTGGGAATCTTCCACTCACCCCTAAGTTCTAACTACTAACATTTAAAAAAACTATTAATGAAAATGAAATCGATAGCTTTCATGTGAAGGAATTACAATATTAATGTAATATTCACATCGTGGATTGTTGTCCAATGAATACTTGTTAGCAAGTTGATTAATTCAACCAATTGATTATTGTTGGGCACGTGTTGCTTCCTGATTTTGTATAATACTAGAATCATTGTAGGTTAATGCTTACTCAAACTTCAACAAACTACATAATCATGATTTTGTTTTGGTAGGTTCTATGTTGTGCATGTAATGGGGCATACGCAACCATCATTCACATTTAACTTGCAAATGAACCAATAAATTGCATTTATAAGACTTTTTTGCTATTTTATGGTGGGAATGTGTTTATTTATACCATAGTACCTAGGTGGCTTCAACATAAATTAAATTATTTTCAACTTTGCTGAAATTTTGAAAAACAATTCAACCCTTTCTATCAAAATTTTCAAAAACACATTCAAGCTGCCAACCAATTTTGAACAAGGGACCTACCTGACCAAATTAGTTACTTTACATCCATAGATGACCACTAATGCAATGAAATATCTTTAAAATACTAACGAATTTTATTACATATATTACACATATGTTGAAAGTTTTAGAATTAAAAAGGTAGTTGTTAAACCAAAATTTTTGGATTAAATTAATTATTTGGCAAAGAACTGCCAAAACCACCCAAGTACTACAGTATATTTAAATAAAAAATTACATGTATAGAAGTGGGCTTACTCGCTTCATATCCCACCACAAAAAAATTTAATGTATGGTAAGGCTTCAAGGTGGGTGAATTCTTGGAATAAAGAGCCTAGGATGAAGCAATAGTTGAGTGATGCGCAACAATTTGGGAAATGATGTCCTTCATCTATATTAGCTTAGGACCTATCCATTATGAAGCATGAAGTGCATGTTATCATGAAACTAAACATACACACATGTACACATAGGTAGATGAGGAGGCAATAGGATTGAAAGGCACCTTACCTTATAAGAAACCTCTTAGCATAGTAAGGTAATGTTCAAAAAACAAAACAATACTTTTTATAATGCATTGGCAAAAAAATTCCATTTTTTCTTTTGATATTAATTGGGTATCATGGGGAAAACAAGAAAAAGAAGCAAGACATTTTTCAAAATGACTCACTTTTACAAAAAGACAAATTATGTTTTATAATGTGTGTTAAGGGAATAGTTATTGATGGTAGAAGTTAGTTAGTATATTTCTACTTACTTAGTTATTGTTTTAGGAATTACCAACTAGATTACATAGTTTTTATCATCGTTTGAATTTGAATAGATCATAGGATTGTTTTTAGATGGTTATATCTTGGAAGAAGGAAGAAAATGAAAAAGAAGATATTCATTATAGAATATTGAATTTTGTGGGAGTATGAAACAAAATCATTTTGTTTTTTGGAAAAACTTCACCCCCATAGTCAAATTTGTTATTTTGATGTTTTTATCATACTTTCATTATTGAATTTTAATTCTAAAACTAAATATGAGTGGATCTAAATGAATAGATTTATTTAATATTAGTTTTATGACATGTTTCAATCTAGATTTAGATCAAAATATAGGATTAAATTTTTTGTATTTACCAGTGTGTTCTTAAGTGAATGCAAAGCATAATGGTTCATTTTTTAAGTTAGCACTAATACAAAAGTGGGGTGTAGTTCACTAACCTAAATCACTACGGGATTTTGAAAGTGAAATAGGTTCACAACATTTTGATGATTTTTGCCTAATTAAAATGATTTCACTATAAGGTCACTATGTAAACGTCATGTTTCATTACTAATTCACTATTATAATTTACTATGGTAAATTGGTTTTTTTATGTTATTTTAAATACCCTATGTTATTTTAGGTTATACCTTAAGTTATTTTAAGCCACCTTAGTTATTTTAACTTATACCTTAAGTTATTATAAGTTATTATACCCTCGACCATACCCTAAATTATTATAGGTTATTATACCTTAAGGTATTTAAACTTATTTTAAGCTTTATATTTTAAATTATTTTAAATTAAATTATTTAACTAACCCTAGGTTATACTTTAGGTTATTTAAGGTCATTATATTTTATATTATTATACATTATTTTATTTAGAAGTATAATAATCTAAAATAACCTGAAATAAAATATAATAACCTAAAGTGAAATTACATATAATAATTTAAGTGGAATAACTTAGTGTAGAATAATTTAAAATAATTGATAATAACATTGATAAAATAATTTAGACTACCCAAGAATAATTTGTGTACCTAAAATAACCAATAATAACCTATGACAAAATAACGAATAATAACATAAGATTAAATAATTTAAAATAGTAAAAAACAACCAAAAATAACCTATTATAAAATAACCAATACTAATTCAAAATAGAATAACCAATAATAACATGTGATATAATAACCAAAATTAATTTATGATAAATAACCAATAATAACTTATGGTAAATAACATTGAATGGCCAAAAATAATAACTTATGATAAAATAGCCAAAAATAACCTATGGTAAATAGTTTAAAATATCCAAGAATAGCCAATGCTAAAATAATAAAAAATAACTTAAAGTAAAATAATTTAAATAACCAATAATGGCCTATGATAGAATAACCAATAATAGTATATGATAAAATAGCCAGCAATAATTTACGATAAAATATCCAAAAATAGCTTGATGTAAAAAAATCTAGAATAGCTAGTAATAGCCTACAATGTCATAACCAATAATAGCTACGATAAATAACTTAAAATATCCAATAATAGTTTATGATAGAATAACCAACAATAACCTATGGTAAATTAGCTAAAAATAGTCAAAATAACGTATGATAAAATAGTGGAAAATAGGCAACAATAACCTACAATAAAATAATCAATAATAACTTTAAATATCTAGAATAGCTAATGGTAAAATAATTTAGAATAACCAACAATAGAATCTAATATAATAAGAACAAATGGTAATACAACTTATAATAACATATAATAACCTATAATAACCAACAATAAAATAGGCGTTAATAGCCTATGGTAAAATAGTTTTAAATAATCAACAATGGTGTTTGATAAAATAACCTACAATAGCTTATGGTAGAATAACAAAAAATTACCAAAAATTGCCTAGAATGGCCTATGGTAAAATAACCAAAATTTGCTAAGAATAACCAAGGGTTAAAAAGAATGTGCATAATAATATGTTATGACCAAAAAATATCATTTATTTAAATAATGGTTCAATGGTTAAGGACTTGTTCCTTAAACATGGAAATAAAAAGAGGTTGGTGGGAAAGGTGTTTAGGTGGGCTAGGTACTTAACTTAGGTTAAGTAGTTTAATTTAAGTTGTGATTAACTACTAATGATTTTGTTATTGATGATTTAATTATTAGTGAATTTGATTAATTGTTGGTGATCAATTCAATTAACTATTACTGAATTCCCTACTTGTAGCAATTGGTCCCCGTTTATTAAAGGGTTGTTCACTTTCACCATGGTAAATTTATCCAATTTCATTCAAAATCTATTGAAACACAAAATGAACATATTGGTGTAGTGTAGGTAAAAAAAAATTTAATGGGTCGGTATATATACATACCTACTTAATATGTAAGTAGGGTACAAGGCAAATAATATATAACATTTTTATCTATTTGTTATGCCCGTACATGGCCTCATATATGATGGCTAGTTACGGGCATGCCCATCCTGCCTTTTAGGGTTAATGTAAGTTTTTAGGGTTAATGTATGTACTTAGGTGATTGTACACTATTAGGTGCTTAGGGTTTCAGCTTATTGGCGGCTATATAAAAGGCCAAGCCCTTCTCTTCTCTTTTTAGTTTTTCTAATATTCCTTTGTCAATCAGAGTTTCCTCCATAGTCAGATTAAATGTTTAGATGCTCACGATGGCTATAACACGACCACCGTCTACATACACTACATGTTCTTTCCTTCTTTGCAATTCAATTCTAAAAAACTCCTTTCTACTGCTTAATGTTGAAAGTGGCAAATTTCTTTTCGCTTTGAATTATTGAATTTCTTTTTGTTGCTAATGTTGTTGCTACTGGTGTTGCGACTGCTTGAGGGAGCTTGTGATGTTACACCTTCGCTAACCAATAGTGCCAAGATCAGAGGAGCTGGGAAGAGCGAGACCAAACAAGGAGTGACATATCCTAGAGCAGGTTTCAAAACTCTCTTTCTCTTTTTCTTTTCTTCGCTTTTTTTTTCTCTTTCTTTCATGCGCAAAGACACAGGAGGAGGCAATTGGAGACTCTTGAAACTACTAAGTAAATTTTTTTTTAAAAAATAAGTTTATGCAACACCACCTACCATTGTTACAAAACAACGCAGCGTCACCCACCATCGCTATAAAATAACGTAGTGCTGCCCACCATTAGCGCAATCGTTGCTGAGTAATGCCACGAACTTGTGGCGCATGTTACGCCGCGATGTCATCAGCCATCACCATGGAGTTCACGGGCGCTTTGCAGCGCTGTGATTTCTCATGTCACATCACTAACTTCCGTTTGTCCACAGACTTCTGTCCATCCACCGACATTTTTTTATTTTATTTTTTAAAAAATAAAAAAATAATTATTAATATTAATTAGTACGTACATCTACATACTCTCATTTTTATACATACACTTATGTAATTTTATTAATACATAAATATATAATTATTTCTTCCTCTACTTTATCATTTAACACTAGTGATCACAAAAACTAAAATTTGCTTAAGGTATGTTCTCTTCAGCACTTCACATTTCAATTTCCATTACAATTGCATTTAATTGCATGGTTGTGTTAGAACTTTATAATTAGTGTTTTATATTGTTACCAAATTTTGAGGCATGGGACAACACCATGTCCTCGAATGATGAAAGCACCAATGTTCAGCCAAAACCAAGGTATCAGTTACAAAGTAACACACAATCATTTGAGTCAATTTTTTTAAATTCACGATCTTCACGACAGTACCATCAAACATCTACAGCACACCATCATCTAGTACAACTCCTACCAAGAATTCAGGTTCAGGTTACATTACATCAATGGTACCTTAGAGTCCATTTGGAGAGGTTATTCAGTGGGGTACACCTATTGCCGGACCTGCTTTCACACCATCACCGTATATTCCGTTACAAGCCGTGACCTCTACACCCATATACACCATGGAGGTCAGAAATTCCTATGGGAAAATTACGAAGTTTAATGGAAGGCCAGGTACCATTTCTTTGAGGGAGTTCAAGGCAACTTTCTCAACTCTGGTCTGCGAATTGGAATTCAAGTATGGCACTAATTACACCGAGGAGTTCGCATTCAAACAACTAGCCTGTTATGTGCACTATGAGGCATTAGATGTCTATGAGTAACATTTTTCAAGGATTTTGGGCATCACCTAAATCCCCAATCCAACTTATGCCACATCCATTACCATCGCCTTTTAAGTTGCACTATAAGTTGCCATTGCACATCATGGGATTATGCCCAATAATCCAAATTCGGTACTTACTTTAGTAAACATTTCTCCTCAACAACTCATTGTTGCTACTACAAACATTCTTCCCACCATCGATGCACTAGCTTTTACTGATCCAATGGGGGAATTCTTTCAAGTTCTTGAGTTAGAATTTTCGGTCAAGAGTTCGGAAAAAATTCTACAGTTCGCCACCTTCTCTCAATAAAAAGATGAAACCCTCAAGATGCTTTGCAAAATGCTTCTCAAGCTTAAAGAGGATACTCACAGCATCACAGACCTGGAAGCTGCCCATTGGTATAATCATTCGTTGGAAGGTACTTCAACACTCCATGCAAAGGTTTTGCAACGGGTTTTTGCAGAATTTGGAGATTCGTACACTTTGCTAGATGTGTACAACATTTTTAAAAAGTTAGATTTAGCTCATGCACACTATGAGGCTAATACTATAAGGTTTCCCTCACATTCAAGGCCTCAACCTCCACTAATTGCGCCAACTAGATCATCACATTCTTTTTCAAAGGCTAAAGCGATGCACTTTGCTACACCCATGAATGCAATATTCCTTTCGATGATCTCTTTTATGATTATTGTGGAAAAGAATGACATCATGAAGCTGTTTGTTTTGCCAAATTCCCGAAACGGAAGCAACTTCGATTACCATGACAAAATCTGGTAGCATCTTCCATTGCCCCTCAATCAAAAGCCAAGGCACCCCAGCCTTCCACTCAGGTTTTCCCCACCAAGGGTAATTCCAGTAAGAATGTTAAGAAGAAGGAGCACAATGCTGACAAGAGGGAGGTGCTTCAAGCCCATGCCGCTCAAGTTCAAACTCTACAGATGAACTCATATCATTAAGGGTTTAACTTGTTAATCTAAAAAGCAAGTCTTTCCAACCAACTAGTCATGCCCAACCTATACAAGGTTCAAGATCACGAAAGGGACCTCCTAGGTCATTATATGGCCTTTCACATGATGCCACGGTTAGGGAATATGTTTTTTCATGTGCACACAATTTTAGTTTTAACCCAGAAATTGCCATTTCTTTTTGCCCTTCCTACTTTGCAACATAAAAGGCTAATGTGGCACCCATAGTTTCTGCCACTAGGCAAATAATTCAGATTGATGGATTCACATCTGGTTTAAGTCCTATTACCAGGGTTAGAGGAGCTTGAACAATCATGACATAATCTTTTTGTCCTCTCAACACGGAAGAAGAACACACCTTGTTGGCAAGGGGGGAGGAGACTACTACATCGCAAGCTATTAAGGCATCAAATTCTCGTGTCCCAGGAGTACATGTACATCAGGAAAACACACAATTTTTTGCTGATCAATTTATGGAATGCCAACTTTAAATGCATGAAGTGGCGCAAAAACTTGTGAATACACTGTTGTTTTGTTTTCAAATTTTGAAACTAAGCACCAGGGACATAATTGCAATATTAAAAGATACCCTACACACTACATCAAGTCCTCTACCAATCCCTGATCCACATGCTAAAAGGGTCCCATCCAACACCTTAAAGAGACATTCAATTGGCTCACGTGTTGTAGATGGTGTTCGTAATATGGTAATTAATTTTAGCATGGTTAAACTAGTGGGCTCTCCTACCTCTAATTCTACATTCACATATCAAAAGGGAGTTAAAAACACCTCACTTGTGGATTTGTTACTCAACAAAAGCATTGTGGATAGCCATTCTCTTCATGAAGTATCTCACTCATTTCCGAAGGTGGTGCCTAGTGAGAGAACTTCCATCACCACCAGAGTTGCCATTGTCGACAATACCGAGTCAATAATCCAAAATGGGAGGACATACACCCAGAGTGGTACTTCTTGATACAAGTGCCTAACTAATGATTCTTGGAGTTCAATTCGCCAAGAAAATGGGCATGTTTGATTCCAAACTATGGAAATCTATGTGGCAAATTCGCACCATTGGTGGGAACGTAAAGGAGGTACTTGGGGAGAGCTCAAATTTGATTACATTTAATTTCAATGAACGTAGAGATCATGAGCTTTGCCTACATGTCAGATGTTTAGTCACCAATGCCACCAGTTACGATGTGCTCATTGGGCAAGAGGCCCTATTTTCACCAAGATTCACAATTGATAACTGGTTCAAGCATGCGTACTACCAAGTGGATTGGGAGACTGATGACCACCACTTGGGATACATACCCTTTGATGTACATGGGAACCATAATCTTATGGCTCACCACTGCATGCTCAAGGAAGCACACACCATTTCCTACATCTAACAAACTAGCCATGAATGGATAGAGGGAGATGAAGAGGAGACAACTTACGCCCAAGCTACTAGAAGCTTGAAGATGATTCCTACGAACATTCAACACGAACCAAAGGTTTTATAGAGGTTCAAAGCAGCCCACGAGCCCTTTGTCAAAACTTTGTCTAGTTTTGAAAACACAGAGAGCCATGGTGAACCGATTAAATTCGTATTTCGTTAACTAGTCACCTAGACACTGCTTAAAGAGGGGATTACATTACCAGAGCTTTTTGGTGGCATTGGTACAGGTCCTGAAGCCCTACTATAGTTAGGGATGGTGGTTTGAAAGTATTTCTACATGGACATTGATCTTGTTGCAAGGCAAGTGGCAGCATCGAAAATGAGGGAGCTCATAACCAGATTTCCACAACAGTTTGCAACCACCGCATGGAAGGCCAGTTTCATGTTTTTGCCTTCTAACATACAACTAATTCAAAAAAAACATATGGAATTATTTGGCCCCGTGGACCTCATCATTTCAGGTTGGGAATGTCAAGGATTTTCAACAACTCAATTTGGAAAAGGTTTGAGTGACACAAGATCCAATCTCTTCACGGACATGGTACGATTGATCACCTGGGCTCAATCCATTTCTCCTACACTTGGTTATGTAATTGAAATCACCCCTTCTTAGCTTGACTAAAGGGAAAAAGTCCAGGAGCACTACACAGCTGGTCAAACATTACCTTGGAGAGTCGTTCCTACTCGACGCAACACAATGTGGTTCTTATGTGCACCTACCACATAATTGGTAGACCAACCTTGCACCACTCTCAGTTCTGTAGTTACCTCTGAGATACACCATAGAGACCCCAACCTGCAGGTTTTTCACATATTGTATGATCAAAGCTCTTGCCAACCAATTACAAGGCAAGAGAAACTTGTTTGGTTTCCTTCGAACACAATAGGAAAACTAGAGGTGCTTGGGCCACCTTTGTTTCCTTCCCATGAGCAAACGCCTTTCAGGGAGATGGACCAGGCTTGGTATATTATCGTGTTTTAGCCATTTGGGATGAACTAAACCTAAAAGAAAGAGGAAGGGCTGTGGGGTTCCAAATTGGCACTACTAGTCACACCAAGGTGACTAAATTGAAGCGTAACACTCTACTAGGGAGAGGCATGGACCTGAACTCCCTTACATGGTTGTTAGTAACCTGTGTACTCTTTCAAATGTACACAACATTAGCATTTATTCAATTAGCTTGCATTTTTGGCAATGTGACCACATGGCACCCCGACCAAGTACACTTGCTTATCTTCAACATTCTACATTTCACTCTTAGTGTTGGGGGGTAGGAGGTACCATGTAATTTGACTCAAGTTGTTTTTAATACACTTGGATGTACATCAGCTTCTGGAGAAACAATTACAACCTTCTATGAATCTGCACAGTTGGATAGTGGAAAACCCAATACACCAAGTTCATTAAACACACTTTCCAATTCCATTCCATGTGTTCCAACTACCCTTTCGTTATGGGGAACCAGCTCACCAAGAAGGAGAGAGACCGCGTCATAGATTTGTTAATTAAGTATGAGAATGTGTTTGCATTCTCAATGAAAGACTTATGTAGGTGTAAGACTATATAGTTTTCTATAAACCTTACAAATGAGATCGTCTATTGGAGGAGGTATAGGTTGAATAAGCATGAGTGGGAATTGGTAGATGAAAGATGCAAAAAGCTCCATGAGGTTGGTCTCATTCTGTTGTCAAGTTATAATTTCGCAACCATTACAATAATGCCAGCAAAAAAGGATTAAGTTGGATTATGGACTGAAAAAAGGATGTGTGAGGATTATAGGCCTTTGAACCTATTTACACCTCAAGACAAGTACCCCATGCCCATCCTTGAAGAGCTGTTTGATAGCATTGGAAACTCAAACATCTTCACAATTGTGGATTTAAGGCAAGGCTTCAACCAAATTGTGCTCATTGCAAAGGATTGTAAGAAAACCACATTTCATGGAAACAATAAGTTGTGGGAATGGCTTGTGATGTCTTTTGGATTGAAGAATGCACCTGTCTTCTTTTAGCGAGTCATGAACCAGGTTTTCGAAGGGGTAGATTTCTTGAAGTGCTACATAGATGACGTCTTAATGCATAATAAGGGACTCCTATAGCATTTGGCTCATCTTGATAAGTTATTCAAGAGGTTCCATGAAGTCAATATGAAGATCCATCCTAAAAAGTGTGAGTTTGTTGTCACTTCAGTAGTTTACTTTGGACATAAAATTTTGCCAAATGGTATTATGGTTCATTGGGCCAAAGTAGTAGCCATTTTAGAGATGCCCAATCCTATTGATGTTCACACTTTGAGGAGCTTCATCGGACTATGTAATTACTATAAAATTTGTGTCCAAGACTTTAGTACTATTGCTCATCCTCTCTATGAATTATTAAAAAAGGATGTTGCTTGGACATGGAATGATGAAGCTTAGGAAGCTTTCAACACACTCAAGGAAAAGCTTTAAAAGTTCCCCATTCTGAGAAAACTTGATTTCAGCAAGGTCTTCATTCTACACAATATCTGGAATGCTCTCAGTATTGGTGTTATTTTTGGCCAATTTGATGAAGAAAGCAAGGAATATGTTATCACCTATGCATCCCGAAACAACAAGGCTAAAAATAATTACTTTTCATACGAGGGGGAGTGCCTTATTGTTGTATGGGCCGTCATACATTTCAGGCCCTATCTTTATGGCACCAATTTCACTTTGTATATCGACCACCAGCCTATTAAGTGGTTGATGACCAATGATAAATTTACTGGTAAGTTAGTTCGTTGGGCGCTTATACTTTAAAAGTATGAGTTCAAAGTTATTCACTGACCTGGTATTACACATCAAAACGTGGATACCATATCATGAAAACCCCTCACTACCTTTGAAGAATTTTCAAAAGCCAAGTAAGACTTCTACCAAATTTTAGCAATACATGTATCTTATGCATCTAGTCATCTTGCACTACTATAATGTAACCTAGTTGAGCATCCCATTGTGCATATATGGGAGGACTTGGACACTCTAAAGTTTCTTCAACATGGGGAATACCCTCCCCAAGTTACATCAAGTCATCGGGATCACATACAACAACAGTCCAAACGCTACTCATGGAGGGACAATGACCTCGTTCAATGCTTACCACAAGACAATAGAGTGGTTCCTCCACCACATGAATGGCTTTGTCTTATTCAAAAGGTACACTCGAAGCTTAGACACTTTGGAATTAAGTGCATTTATAGCCTTTTCGCTCTTCATTACCATTGGAGAAGTATGTATGCTCAAGTCAGAGATGTCATTACTAGGTGTGAACAATGTGATAAATTGAGAACTTCCTTCTCCTTTCAACAGCTCACGCTTTCTCCACTCCCTATTCAAGGCATGTTTTATCGTTGGTCATGTGATTTAACTAAAAAGTTACCACAGACCTCCAAGGGTAATGTGTACATCATGATTATGATTGAACGTTTTTCAAAATGGGTCGAGTTTGTTGCGTTGCTAGACAAGTCATCACTAGCACCAGCTAGGCTTTTTTACAACATGTCTTAAGTAGGTCTAGGCTTGTGCTAAATGCCTTACTAATCAAAAATTCCAAGACCTACTTGACCATGCTCTCATTAACCATCGCCAGACTTTAGGAGATCATCCCCAAGCTGATGGCTTTGCAAAGAGGACGATTTAAACAAGAAAGGACTTTGGAAGATTTGCCTCACTAGGAACAAAGAAAATTGGGACTTGGCCCTCCCTTACATCGCTATGGGTTACGAGATGTCCAAACACGCCTCTTTGTCTCATTTCTCTACTTACATTTTATTTTTTGGGAGACATCCCATTCCACTTTCTTCCATTGCTACTCAAATGGACTAGGTTGTGGACTTGGATTCTCCATCCACTTAGGTTAAGGCCATCGCAGAGAGGGCTACTCTATTCAAGAGGGTTATGCCTGTGGCCATGGAAAACTTGTCCATTGCATAACATTGAAACACCTTACGGTATGCACACACACAAGGTGCTAGTTACAAACCTAAGGTGAGACAATTTGATGTTGGTGACTTTGTATATCTCCAACAACAACCTAATGATATTTTAGACACTTTTTCCGATCACATTATCTTAAGGATTAAGGCAATTAAGCCTTTAGGTGTGTTGGAGTTGTAAGGAGATGACAAACGCACAATTCGGGATCACTCTAAAAATTGTGCGCCCTGCCACTTGCCGAACTTGGATCCTACCATCATCATGTCAACTTGGATTCCTCCACTTGACTACCCATGTCAGGTATGTTAGCGGATAGACGATGCTAATCAAATGTTGTTTTGTGATAATTGTAATGGTGGATACCATCTCTTCTGCCTCAAGTCGAAACTCACTCAAGTTCTTGCCAACATTTGGTATTGTTCATCATGTTATCCTACAACACCTTGATTTCTACTCAGACCATGCCACATTTTTCCCAGCTCAGGTCTGGGGTGGGGATACATGAGAATTTCATCTTAGCCTCCTCTTGGGCATTGTATATGTATGTGTGTGCATCTCTTTTTGGTTGATTAGTTTCTACCTTTGATTGGTTTTAGTCTTTTTGTTTAATAGAATTTATTATGGATTTACACCCTTATGACACCATACATCACGACACTACACATCACGACATATTATTATTTGCACCCTACTTACATATTACCTATCTACGTAATAACTTACAACCTATTACCTACCTACTTAGGTAATTCACAACCTACCTATATTTAACCTACTACCTACATACATACCTACCTAGGTTAAACTAAGTAGGGTAGCTAGTTAGGTGGGCTAGGGTAATTAATTAGGCTAAGCAAGCTAGTTTGATAAACGAGGGTCCAAATATGTTGGTGCACCTTGTACATTGTTTTGGAGATGGCTTAAAAGATGGATGGATATATGTATTTAAATGAATGGTTGATGGGGCATATAATATGGACGAATTTATGATGTAATATGACTCAATTAATGGATGGACAATGTGGCATATAATATTGATGAATGGATTATATAACATGTAACAATGGTGGCAATGTGTCAACAAAAAATTGAATTACATTTGTTGAAATTAGAAACTAGTCATGTCAATTTGCAAAACTAAACATTAGCTAACATCCTAATTATAGCCACATAATGGGAGTTCATTTTATATTACATTTTCATTTAAACTTTGAGTTTTCTTTTTGCTTTGGTTTGATTTTGTTTTCAATTACTTTTGTTTAAGCCTAACTTGTGTTTAAATTTTAACCCAGATGTAGTTTATTAATTTTTGGATTTTTTTATAAGAATGGACCTTTTTTTGGCTGTGGGTAACTTCAAATCTTTCACTTTGGGAGTTCAAACATTCATTATTAATTTATTTATAAGTGGCTTTAATTTTTTCAATATATTCAATTTTTTAAAAAAAAATTCAAATGTTGTAGTCTTTAAACATTCTTGTTATTAAACATATTAAAATCATATGGTGTCAATGTAAATAAATGTGGATAGCACAAGGTTCACCAAGCTTATGGAGTTTTGAAACCATTGTCACACATACCATTCAATTTATAATGTTCAAATCATTTGTCTAAAAGTGGGATGCAATTCACTAACTTAAATAATTATGAAATTTTGAAAGTGAAATAGGCTCACATCACCTTAGTCATTTCACCTTGTTTAAAGTTGTGTCATTATAAGGTTATTATGTAATTTTCATGTTTTGCTATTAATTGACATAATTCATTACTAAATGAATCAATTCACTATAGTAAATTTGTTTTTCTTAATGTTATTTAAAATTATTTTAGGTTATTCCACCCTAAATTATTATAAATTATTTTCAACTATTATAGGCAAGCCCACTATAAATTATTTTAAATTATTCCACCCTAGGTTATTTTTAAGTATTTAATTTAGGTTCTTTTTGGTTATTTTCAATTATTTCGCGTTAGTCTATTTAAAATTATTTTATTTTTATTATTATTTTAAGTTATTTAAAATTATTCCACTTGAAATTATTATAAGTTTTTATTCGTTATTCTACCATAAGCTATTATCAGCATTGTTATTTTGAATCATTATAAGTTATTTTAGGTTATATACCCTAGGTTATACCTTAAGCTATTATAACATAGACCAATTAAAGGTTACATAACTTAAAATAACTTAAAGTGGGATAATTTAAAATAACAAAAAGTAACATAAGGTGGAATAGTTTGAAATAACCAAAAAAACCTAAAGTGAAATAGTTTAAAATAATTAAAAATTACTTAAGGTAAATTAATTAAAAATAATGTACAGTGGAATAGAAAGAAAATAACCTAGGGTGAAATAGCCTAAAACAACTAAGAATAACATAAGGTAAAAACCTAAAATAACCTAGGGTGAAATAATTTAGAATAATAAAAAATACCCTAGGGTGTTATAACCTAAAATAAGTTAAGGTGGATGAATTGAAAATAACAATAACTTAGGGCTAATTTAAAATCCTAGCTTATAGTAGGTTAAAAATAACCTACATTATCTTACACTAACTTAGGACTAATTTAGGACTAACATAAAAACTCATCATACAATAACTTACACATATGTTAAGATAGAGTGTAAATAATAATGTGTGGTGACAAATCATTTCATTTATTTAAATAATGTTCAAATGGTTAAAGACTTGTTTTTAAAACATGGATACACTATTACAAAAATGAGGTGCAGTTCACGAACTTAAATCACTATGGGACCTTAAAAATGAAATAAATTCATTGCATTTTATTAACTTCACCTTAATTAAAGTTATTTCATTATAATATCAATATGTAAACATCATGTTTCGTTACCAGTTAACATAATTCACTATTATAATTTATTGTAGTAAATAGGTTTATTTTTATGTTTTTAAAAATATTATATATGTGCTACTTTATGATATACTTTATATTATTTTAAGTTATTTAAGTTATTTAACTTATACCTTGTGCTATTATAAGTTATTATAGGATATTATAAATTATTATACCATAAACTATTATACGTTATTTTACCTTAAGGTATTTTAACTAGTTTATTATAAATTTTTAAGTTATTATAAATTAAATTATTCAGCTAACCTTAGGCTAAACCTTAAGTTATTTTATTTTAAATTAATATATGTTATTTCAAGTTATACTTTAAATTATTCAAGGTCATTCTATTTTATGTTATTATAAATTATTTTATCTTAAATATAATATATAACTTAAAATATTTAAAATACCCTATAATATAATAATTAGTAATAGCATATGATATTATAACATTGAATATCCAACAATTTATAATACAATAATCACCAATAGTCGTAATATAATAATTTCCAATGGCTTATAATGGAATAACCATCAATACCCATTAATAGAATAAGCACCAATATCCATTAATATAATAACATTAATAACCATCAATATCCACCAATAACCATTAATAACCACCAAAAACCATCAATATCCATCAATAGAATGTCCACCAACCAATAGCCATTAATAAAATAACCACCAATAACCACAAATATCCACTAATACAATAACCATTAATAACCATCAATATCCACTAATAAAATATCCACCAACAACCATTAATATAATAACCACCAATAACCAATAATATAATAACCATTAATAACCACCAATAACCAGTAATATAATAACCATTAATAACCACCAATAACCAGTAATATAATAACCATTAATAACCACCAATAACCATTAATATAATAACCATTAATAACCACCAATAACTAATAATATAATAATCATTAATAACCACCAATAGTCACTAATATAATAACCATTAAAAAACACCAATATCCACTAATAAAATAGCCACCAATAGCCATAATATAATAACCATTAAAAAACACCAATATCCACTAATAAAATAGCCACCAATAGCCATAATATAATAATCATCAATAACCACTAATATAATAACCATCAATAAGCACCAATATCCACCAATAGAATAGCCACCAATAACCATAATATAATAATCATCAATAACCACTAATATAATAACCATTAATAAGCATCAATATTCACCAATAAAATAGCCACCAATAGCCATTAATATAATAGTCATTAATAGAATAACCACCAATAACCATAAATAGAATAACAGCTAATAACCATTAATAAAATAACAACCAATAACCATTAATAAAATAGCCACCAATAACCATTCATAGAATAGCCACCAATAGCCATTAATAGAATAACCACCAATAACCATTAACATAATAATCACCAATCGTCATTAATAGAATAGTCACCAATGGTCATCAATAGAATAGTCACTAATATCCATTAATAAAATAGTCACCAATAGCCATTAACAGAATAGTCACTAATAACCCGTAATAGAATAGTCACCAATAACTCGTAATAGAATAATCATCAATAACCCATAATAAAATAGTCACCAATAGCCACCAATATAATAACTACTAATAACCATTAATAAAATAACCACCAATAAGCATTAATAAACTAACCATTAATAACCACTAATAACCACCAATAAAATAACCATTAATAGCCACAGATAAAATAGATACCAATAGCCATTAATAACCACCAATAACCCTAATAAAATAACAACTAATAGCCATATATTAGGATTGGTTAAGATTGTCAAAAATAATGTAGGGTGAATTAATCTATAATAAACAAAAGTAGCTAAAGGTTAAATAGCCTATAATAACCTATAATTACTAATAATAACATAAGGTGAAATAACTTTCAATAGCCAAAAATAACTTATAATAGTTACAAGTAGCCTAAGTTGAAATAATTTACAATAGCCAAAAATAACCATAAATAGCCGTAAATAATGTAAGGTGAAATAATTTAAATTAATGAAAAATAGTCATATAATAATTGAAAGTAATTTTAAATAAATAATATTATTATATTAGCAAAAAATTTATCCATTTATTAAAATTTGTTTTTGCAAAAAAATGGTCATTGAAATGTTATTGAACAATGATATTCAAATTTGTTTTGTTCAAATGATTTTACATTTTCAAAAGGAAATAAATGTAATTATGTACATTATTGAATTTTTTTAAAAAGTAAATTCGAATCATTTTATTCGAACAAAATTTGAATAAAATATGAATTTTCAGATTTTATGTTTTTGTAATGTTTAAAATGAAGTATTTAATCAATAGAATGTAATATAACAAATTTATCACAACAAGTGGGGTGGCTTGATGATAGGGGTGTTTGATTCCATTTCAGAGGTCAAGGGATCAAACTTCATGAATGGTGTTGTGTGTCATTAACAATGGTAAATTGATCAAATATTCTTTTATTTAGTTCCCTAAAATAGATGCCTAAGTTGATTACATGGCCTACCTATATAGGTTAGGTTTTAAAACTAACCTAAGTAGTGACACATGTCACTAAATCATACGTTGAAAATCATGAAATTATCAATAAATTATTAATATTATATATTAAATAGTTTAATTTTAATTGATTTCCATGCTGGTTAGTTAATTAACTAACAAGTGAATGGCTTGGTAAATCTGTATTTCATTTTAGAATAACCTTGTTTCACTAGGTACAAATGAAATAATTCATTGTCCATAACAATTAGTCCTCGTTCACTAGGGGGTTAATCAATTTCATCAAGTAAAAATGTTCAAATTCATTCAAAATCTAGTGAAACTCGTAGTGAACTAGGACGCATTTTGGTGTAATGATATGAACGGAGGTGAAGGGTTCAAATTTTCACACTTGCACTTTAAATTAATGGGCTAAGCTTTTAGGTGCCCAACATAGCTGAGGTTTCCTAAATGCTTTAACTTAATTTAAGTTTTTAACCTAGGAGGCTAGGTGGTTAGCCTAGGTTTTAATTGTAACCTAATAAATTATCAACTAGAAAATTAATGTAGTGAATTAAGGAATTTGATTAATTATTAAAGAACTCACTTATCCATAACAATTGGTCTTTGTTCATTAAAAGGTCGATCACTTTCACCATGATAAATTTGTCCAAGTTCACCCAAAACTTGGCGAAATATTGCCAAGTGAACCAAAACACATATCAACATATATACATATTTTTTCTTTTTCCTCCTACCATGATCTTTTCCTTTTTTTTTTTCTTTATTCACCGTACTAATTTCCAGCATGTTGCATTTTCTTTTCTTTTCAATTAGTTTTTCATCTGAATTTTTATTAGTTTAATTTCTTTTCCACCAATTCAAGAACAAGAACTTGGGCGTGAAAAGCCAAATTAATGAAGCATCTCGACATCAATGCATGTTAATGGCACTCAGGTAGATAGGCCCAAAAAATCGATATTTTTCAATATCTTCACCATGTTTTTTTTTTCTTTTTTTCCCAAATAATTAATGTGATCACAAGTAGGAATGTGAATATAATTCACTAAGAACTTTTCATTAATCATATGGATGAAATCACCACTAATTCATTATAGTACAAATTTAGTCAATTCACCATGTCTCTTAATGATTGGCAATAGGTTGATATGGACAAGTGAATTCATTAACATGTGATCAAATAAAAAAATAACATGTGACAATGTAATTTTAAGTTATATTTATAATATTTTGCTATTTTTATCATCATTTTTTAAATTTTATTTTTCATATTTTGTTCAAATGAAACAAATGAAAAATCATTTTTGAAGGTTTTTCTAAAAATCTAAACATGCATAATAAATAAACATACCAAATGTCAAATCATTTGAAGGAAAAGACATTTGAATATCATTGTTTACTAACAATTCAAAACACATTTCTTCACAGACAACGTTTAATGACAAAATTTGTAAATAGACATTTTTATAATGAATTGTCAATAAAGAAAAATTATGCAAAATATTTTATGGTTAACATAATTAAATTAATTTTTTTTCATTTATCATATTTTAACCATTTATATTAATTACAATAAAATTTCCATTTGCCTATAACATTAAAAAGTTGAAAGTATTATGCCCCAAAACATAAAATAAAATAATTGAATTAATATTTATTATTTACTAGATTTGAATTATGAAATAAATAATTCATTAAGTATAATTTATCAATATATTATAACATTATGCTGAAAACCTTTCAACATTTGCATAATGTATTATATATATATACATTTTAATGATATCTTTGAATTATATGTACTAAATTAGATTTTATATCAAAACCAATTATTTTATTTTAAATTATGAGGATTGGATTTTCATTCTTTTTAATGTTTTAACATTTTATGAAATGGAGGCCTAAAATAAAATATAACATTTTGTCTAAATTATATGTAAGAAAATCTTACTAAATTAAATTGAATCTGATATAAAAAATCATGTAATATGTCATTAAATGGTTATACTAAGTCGTAAATTATTCTTATAAATAATTTTATAAAATATTCTTATTGAAATATTTTGAATACAAGTGAACACGACAACTATATAATGATTCAAGTTTCATTCAAGGTAAAATTTGACAAGGGTACGGTGATCTAGTTCACTTTTAAAGGTCCTTAATGAATTAGGTTAGTTAAATAATCCCACTTTTTGTAATAATGAATGTTGCAACCATTACATTCAAATTTGAACACTTCACAATCTTGTTTTGTAAATGCACGGAGTCAAAAGTCATTTTATTTTTTAATTTGAGTTTTTGGTTTGGACTAATTTTTTATCAGATTTCAACAATTTTTGATTAGGTGTGTGAGGACAATACACCTCAAAACATTTTGAGAACACTTCAATTGGGTTTTGACTATGGGTCGATGTTGTGTAAGGTGAACCAAAATGTGTGCCATTTTTATCAATTATGTATGTTTAATTTTCCATCTTCCAAGGTGGTTTTTTTCTTGTTGGAAGTTCTTGATTTTTAGCTATTAATGGAATTTTTTTTATTGATTTATTCAATGTGTTTACAACTACTATAGTTTTCTTTAATGCATATTATTTAAAAATTCATTTCTAGCAACTTTAAATTAAAAGTGTAGAAATGAATTTTCCTCAATTCAAAGTGTAGGGTGCAAACATGAGTAATTTGAAAAAGCTAAAACATGGGCCAACAAAACAACAATCCAAACACCCATGCAAATCAACAATGGGTCCACATTGATATTAATGCATTAGCATAGAATGATCATCTCGTGGGAGATTATTTTCATCATTCCAACAAATATTTGATTAACATTAGCACATTTAGGATGTTGTTAGGAGCATTTTTCATGTGGGAACAATGTTTTCTTGCATAGTTTTGAGATTGGGCAATTGAAGGTTGTCCTTAGTGCATTGTGACTTTTTTGAACTATGTGTCAACCTGTAATAACACCTATAGGATTTGCATTCATAGTTGATAATGATAAGAAAATTATGCCCCTACTATGGTTTGATCTTCTTTAGTTAATTTCAATTTGGTGTATTGTCCACACACTTTAGCCTTGGTAGTTTTATAATTGTGATTGTAATCCAACTTTTTGTTGATTAAGTTTTGATTATAATTTAACTTTTTGTCAATTAATTTTTTATCACAATTTAAATTTTATTGAATAAATTCTAACCATAATTCAACTTTTTTCAACTAAGTATGCATGACACAATTATCCATAAGCACCATATGGCAAAAAAAATTTGTCATAATTTTGAATATTTTGTTCATGTAACATCTCGATCTTATTAAGGAAATTAATTATATTTTGATATGTGTAAGATTAATAATGTCTACATATTTAAATTAAGTGTTGAGATTGTGCCACATGTCACTTTACATTATTAATCCATCCAAAATTTTCAATATATATAACTTAAAAAATACCATACCATACACATGGCACACATTGATTATCTTGTTTTTATGGAAGCCCATTAATGCCCATGTAACACGTTGTAACCAAAAAAGAGAGGGTCCTGAAAACACAGCGCACTGACTGCCTTCACCGAACCCAAGCGTCCACGTCTTCCTAAGTCACTCGCATACAACTTAGACCTCCAAAAACACAACACACAACCTACCTACTGACTCTTTCAAACAAGCATCACGAAATCAAAGACATGCAAACATTTTCTTCCTACACAACAGCAGAACAAGATTTCAATGGATCTATCTCCTGCCTTACATATTCCCACAGATACCATCAAGGGAAACTCTTTTGTTTCATTACAAACTTTGTACATTCCCCGAAAGCACAAGCTCGCTTCCCATCTGAAATTTTCACAAAAACATCAGATTCCCATCACTCTCTGAGCTCTCTCTCTCTGTGATTCTCCTATAGTAACTTGACTGATTGTCAGGCACAGCGGAAGTTTCTAACCTTCAACCAAGCTACCGTCTCACTAAGCTTTTTCTACCTTTTCACAAGGATTGCTCCTCTGTCTCTATTCTTAGTGTTCTCACTCCTTTTTTTCAAAAATCTGCCTGCCTAGTCTTCACGAAGTTTCTTCTTCTCTCCCAAAACTCTGTTATGTCCAAGCGTCTTGCCGTTCTGTTCCACACCAAGCTTCCCCATCAAGCTTTTCCTCCTTTTCCACCTTTCGGCGCATCAATGCAGCTCCACTCCCCTTCATCATTCGCGCCGCCTTCACTCCTGCACACCCACTCACATAAACGTCCCATGCACAGCTATGCAGCCGTCATGGACAAGAAACATCCGCCGCCAAAATTAGGACGGCTTAATTATACCAAAACACACCCTCAACGCCCAAGTGTTCACACTGTGTGGAAACCCACTTTGGTGTGACAACGTGTCAATGCCACAATGTTTAACTATTGAATCCAACTACCTACTCCAACTACCTAGTGCAATCATGTTTAGTTTACATGTACCCATGTTTGATATTTTGAAATAGGCATAAACACAGGTTGAGCCCTTGATTTTCCCAAGATGGATCAAATGATAAGTTAGTGGATGAGGTCCATATTCTTGGTTAATTGTAGTCAAAAATTGTTTTCAACTAAATCAATAAAGGTTGACAATGAATCAACATGTGATTATTGTCATGCTCAACTTGTCATTGTTGACTTTAAGCCTTTGTAGTTGAAAAGAAATTCAAAAAAATAGTTTCAACTTGAAATTATGGTTTTTAATTAAAATTACAATTATGGTTAATGGTCATTTGAAACCCTAACCTTAATATGATGTTTTAAAATGAATATAGGACATATACCTAGCAATCATGTGATCAATTGATTTATAGTCATATGTGACTACAAATAGTTAGTCGCAACTATGATTGCACTATTTCCCTCGACAAATGACATGTGGCACATTTTCCTTTGTCATATACACAAAATTTTTAATAATGAATGTGACACTTGTCATACAATGCATGGCTTCTAGGTTGCCATGTGTCAATGTTTTTCAATGGACATTGTACTTGCATTGTAGTTGCACGCATAATTTTATGGACACATTTGAATATGTGTATATAATCAACATATGTGTATTCTATGTTGCAAAAGTTCATTGGTCGTTTGTGACCATGGTCAGTGACAACTTGTTATTTGTTGCTAGGTTAATTTTTAGTTGTAAGTGTTGTTTGTAACGAAGAACTAGTTGCAAATGACAATTTTTGTTTTAGAGTGTTTTGAATAAAATTCAATTTTTAAAAAAATATAAAAGACAATATTTGTAATAATGACAACCATGAAAAAGTTGAAAATTAAAGTTATAGAGCTAACACAAATATGGGCAACGCAATTTCAATACAAGATAATAGGGAATGATTAGTGGTACTAGTTCAAGTGTGGAAACCCAAAATTGAGCATTTGACAAGTGGCAAGATTTGAAATTTACAAAACACAAGACCTAACTACCAATTCCTAAAACTCATTTTACAACAACTTGCAATCAATGATCATTGTACATTCAACACAAGTCCAATGCAAATCATATATGGAATTCATATGAAACAAATGTTTAAACAAATAAACAATTAGGAGAAAAGGTTATGGTTAGGAAAGGATAAAATGTAATTTAAATCACCATCTTCAAGTCTTATGAATAGTTAATTGCAAATTGTGTGGTAAATGTAACTAGAGGTGTTCTATTAAGGTTTTACATTTTCAAAAATGAAAGACTATGGGATGATTACATCAAACTTTGCATACCAAGAACATGCATGACAATATTAAAAAAAAGACTTATTTTATAATCAAAATGTTTTTATTCTTCTTCAACAAGTTTGTCTTAGGTGGAATTTCTTTAATCAATTGACATTTATTAGTTTTGGATGGTCATGATAGTCATGTTACAATAGAAGCAATAGATCAAGCAAAAGAATTTGGGTTAGACATGATCGCCTTGCCTTTTCACACATCACATGATCTAGAAACTCTAAATGTATTTTGTTTTAAGCCTAAATTAAAACAACCATGATAAAATGAAAGGGATGCAATTATGGTTAGAAATAATTAGATCAAATTAAACAAAATGAACTGAGGTAACAACCACCATGGTTGGTTGGCTACAGAACTGGAACCGAACAGAAAACTGTTTCGTGACCACTTACCATTCATCCTTCCTGGTGAGGTGGTGGGTGCTTTGGTTCACTGTGACCCTTCACTAATGTAGAGTGAGTGCAGATGGAGTTTAGTCAAGTACTCAGACCTTGGTGGAAATAGAGTTGAGCTACTACAAGAGGGAGCCATAAGACCATGGTGCTCAATGGTTAACTCATATTGGAGTAAAACTAACCTATTTCAGTTACTTGGGTCAGATCGTATGCTTATCAGTTCCCAAGGGAAACTTGACACTGTAAAGTGCTAAGTGGAGAACTGGGAGTATACTTAAGGATATTCTGGATTGTCTTAGCCGAGGCTAACTAGTTGAAGTGTGACTTATAGAAATAACCCAGGAGTGGCATTTCATGCTACATTGATAGTGTAGAGTAAAGCCAGAGGGTGCGACATTCGCAAAATAATGGGCATAACATGAGGCAGCAGTAGCAGAGTTTCTTTTAAGGATTTTTCTTTTATGTAGTCAAAGTGGTAATTATCCAGAAAATGATTTAGCCAAATTTGGCTACATACTAGATATGAAAATAGAGGAAAAACAGAATTCTTCTATATTCTTGGCTACCTACTGGAACTTAGCATTAAAATCTGGTGATCTGGAAAAAAAAATTAAAAAAATCTTCAAAATCTGGCAAATTTGGGCTATTTTTTTCCACCAAAAACGCCCTTTGTTTAGGTTGAAGTCATATTTTTCAGGTTGAAAATTGACGAGTAAAAGAAACGCCAAGCCGTAGGTGAGTCTTAGCATGCATTTTGGGCAACTCTCCTACCCATGGGCTTTACCCACAAGGCCAACATGATCATGAAACATACATGGATTATGAAGCATACAAAGAGGAAGGGTTCTTACACGTCTTGCTCCTTAAGAGTAGGAGGGATCTAGGAGTAAAATCCAAGGGATATTCAAGGACACGAGGTGCCCTCCAAAAATAATATCCTAGGAAATTTCTTGGAGTGTTTTTACTAATAATTTTTGACACATGTCCAAGACATTGAAATGCATGTTTTGTTGTTTTCACTAGGTAGTATTGAAAATTTCAAAATGCTAGGTTTTTTTGGGGGGGGGGGGGGGCCTCATATTTCTCACATTGAATGACAAGTGTAAGTGGCGGAGCTCGATAAAATATGGGAATGTACAAAGGGTGTATTTGTAAATTCCCACATTTTATCCTTGTTCACTTGTGAATATAGGGATCCATATTTCTCGGTGATATATTACATTGTTATTTGAATACTCTACTTCAACATCATATTTCTTGGGATGTGTGAATTTTTTTCATAATAAACATTAAGTACCACAAATAAAACAATTAAAAAAAAAAAGAGAAACTTGTATATCTTCTTCCCTCTTTTTCCTTAAAAGCAGAAAAGAGAATATTTCAGCTGTATCTTGATTGTCGAGTGCGGCTCTTTCTTTTTATCTGGGGAAAACACGTGAAGGGATTACATGAGCTTGCATTTGAAATATTGGCAAATAAAAAGATTTTACGGACGGAAACCACGTGAAGTAGATGAGCATTCCATTAAAATTGCACTTGAAATATCATAGAATCAAAAGGACGGTTGTCGATAGCTTAGTACTTTTTAGGTTGTAGAAGAGTAGAAAATACACTACCAAATTTCTTATTCTCCCCCCTCCCCAAATTGTAGGGAATGGTTTTTGTTGTGGCAAAATTTTGCAATTTTCTCAAAGAAATTCAGAGAAAACCTTTTTAAGAAAATGTTTTCTCGGTTGCGAGACTTGTTATAGCAAAATGTTGCCACTTAGGCTATTGCAAAATCAAAAAAGAAAAATGTTCACTGATTGTATGCATATATATTCATTCCTATTCATGAAAACCTTGACCTGATCCAAATGCCCCAAATTATTTTGTCACAGTCACTTACATTGGTCTAGGCCAAACATAATGGGGCAGTTGTAATGGGGGACTTTGGTGTTTACAGAAATCAAGTGTATAATTAAGAAAGATATTACTTACCAATTTTCAAGGAAATTAATTGTGGGTAATGTTTAATATGACGCCACAAAATTTTCAAGATATTTTTTGATGTGAGGAAGGTGGTGAAGATTGTGATTTTTATATTTAATATGTTTCTTAAATTGAAATTATATATATATAAATAATTGAATAATTGATTATTAGTTCAGCTAAATTAAAAGGATATACTCCACTAATTTTCAAATGACCCCACAAGGGTGTCTACTTCTATATGTTCATATTTGGAAAGAAAAAACTCCAATGGAAAGCCAAGTAATCACATAGATCTGTTTAACTGAGCACATTCTATGTTTACCTATACTAGTGTAGCTTCTGCCGTTCACCCAAGTGGGAACACATTGAGAGCTCAACTGATTTTTCCTTCTAAACCCAATTTTTGCAATTTGTTTGAATTTCCAGCAACAAAATCCACTCAAACATCAATATCTTCACATCTTAGCTCTGAAAATTGTAAAATAAACTCTGTTAAATCTGACTGGTGGAGGGCTTTCCAACAACACCAAAGACGCTTCCAAATTGCAATATGGTTTTCAGTTTCAATTTTATTTAATTTTCATTGAGAAAATGGTTCAATAATCAATAGCTTCTACACCGTAGCTCCAAACACTATCAAACCAAGTCAGTGCACCCCTACTCTTTAAGAGCTTTCCAAAGATACCAGGAGCATGACATGAAGCATCGTGGTCTGAGAGATTCAGCATGACAAAACAAAACAAAACTACCTTGCTTCATAGATATATAGCCCAATCTCCAATTGAGATTCATAACTAAGAGCAAGCTTTACCCTTGTTCAATATGTGGCCCTGCAACAATATTTCTCACATCTAAGTTATTTACTTTTTCCCACCTTAGACCAACTCCACTAATGCTCTCAGTATGTGACCCTGCAAATTGAAATTGGATGAAGAAAAGATAAAACATGCCAGTTTGGCTCACCAACATGGTTTTGGCCCAGCATTTTTGCACTGTTTGCTAATGCTGCTGAAAGGCATAGCAAAGACTAACACCCACCAGAGAAGAGTGTAATATATATGATGTGGTTGTGATATTTGTCTGATCCCTTGTTTCTGATTGGCCGATGATTATGATCGGACAAGGTGGTTTGCTATTAGTAGTCTCCCACCTATCATAGTACCAAGGCTGGTTTGGCAACAAGGCACATAAAATTAATTTTTTTATCACAGGTATCTTTGGTAATGATAATAATAAGAATATAATTTGGCATTATACTACTTACTGAAGCTATTGTACTTGAGAGCTTCACTCAGATTTTTGGCATGGTAGGCACATATTTTTCCAAAGAATTGGCAATTCCAAAAATTAATTGATCAGTATTAACCATCCTAGATACAACAATATTTGCAATCCCAATTTTAGTTTTATGGGTAGGGTTGAAAAATTTGTAAATAACTAAACTTTGAAAAGTATTTTTGCAGGCTTGCATACTGGAGATGCTCTCAGCCATAAAACTAATACTGGGACTATAAAATGTAGGAGATTACTAATAGCAACCCACCTGGACCAATCAAACCATTTAACCAATCAATAGCAGGTGTTGGGCTTTGCTATGCCTTTTGCTAGCCTCAGCATCCTGTGAAGAAATGCTAGGCCAAACCAACATTTTAACTTTCTTTTTGTTCAAAATTTGTTGTATGTCGCACAAGGGCCAGTGCTCTAAGGGCTCAACTCCAGTTTGTGAGAGAATGTGTGTGTGTATTGGCACAAATGAAAGAATTCATTGCAAAGAAAAAGGCGCAAAGAGATCCCCGCCCAAGGGGGAGCACCACATGGGCTTAGAGGACAAACCTAACTAATGAAACCCCTTGGGAGGCCATCGTAGCACCACCTAACATAGTTCTCCAATTTAACACAAACCACATGATTCCTAGCCTCTAACAACTTCCTTTCAGTAGAAGGGGACAGTTTGATTGACTTCAAACACCCATCCCATGCCACCCTACCATGGTCAAGTAGAGCTTCCCAAATAGCTTTATGAATTTTGACCATGTGCCACTTTTCATTGTTGAACACCAAATCATTACGCTCAATCTGTAAAACCCATAATACGATCCCTCTAATCAAGGACCATAATCGAATGATGTTGGAAAATCGTTTTGGAACCTTGGCGACAAAGACACAATGTTTCGAATGCAATGGGGTTTCTTGCTAAATTGGCCTTCCAATCCCATTTATCAAGCCATTCATGATTTTCTACACATAACCCCAAGCCCACTGGGCATGCCTCCATTCCCAAAATTTTACAAAATAGATTTGTCCAAAAGTCCACACAAGGGGCAACCTTTGTTGCTTGACCCATCAACTATTGCCCTCCATATGTTCACCACAACTACTTTGTTCCAAAATAGCCGATATGAAACCAACTTTCTTACTAGGATGTTTGTCCCAACTGCTAGACCACCTCAGCTTGAAATTGGATGGAAGGAGCTCTCGCCACCTCTTCTCTACAATGTTTGCCTTTGGTTTTGATGATCTCAGCATTTTCCTCCCAATAGCCGTGTTATAAAAAAACAAAAACTCACATCCTTTTGGGTAATAAGCCTTTGAATTTGGTTCCAAAGCCCCCCACATTGCCACAAAACATTAGAAAGTGTAACTTCTTTTGACCTTTGGTGACCTCCACCACTCTTACTTGGGCCACTACACCTTCACAATTTTGAAATAGTCCCTCTTCCACACTTTCATTCCTTTGGAGGGTCAAGGTTTTGAATTGCACTCAAATAGAATACAACTTCACTTCTTTTGAGATGCTTAATTGTTGTGTGAAAGCTCCTCACCTTGGTCTGAAGTCGGGCAAAACTTTGCAAACCAAAGAAGGAAGAAGTTCATTCCCCACATACACACTTACCCACTCTCTTGTTGGACGATGGCCGTCATGTGTCTTAAGTATGCTTCCCCAATTTTCTTGTAGTTTAATGACCATTTTGGCATAACTTGCTTCATCTTTTAGTGACCAATAAAAATTTCCTTTATTTCTTATTTGGATGCGAACCTTCTTTCAGCAGCAACCCAAACATCAGCAATAAAGATCCATCCTAAGTTTATAACTGGGTTATAATAGTTCAAGTTTGTCTCCTTACTTGCTACCAATCAAGAAAGCTATTCACTTTAGCTCATTAATGTGAAGGCTAAAAACTTGGCTAAATAGCTCCAACACCTTTATTAACTAACACATGGTAGCTTGGGAGGCTTTTACCATAGAACTGGTATCATCACATAATGTGCAATTAATTGTTGTTTTGTTGATATAGGCAGCTTGAACCCCCTAGATTATGTTATTTCTAAATTCTTCATGGACCACCATGTTGAAGGTTTCCCCTATTAATGAAACAAGTAAGGTGGTGTTAAGGTACAACCCTACCACACCCTTGAATTCGATTACAGACCCTTCAAAAGTTTTCCCATTAACCATAATACTAACTTTTGCATAAAGAAGCAAAATTTTGGTCATATTAACAAACTCTTCTAGAATCCCAAACCTATCCATGCAATTGAACAAGAAGCCCAATCCACCTTGTGGAAAAATCTAAATTGAGAAAAAACAATGGGTTGTTTAGATTTTTTAGCCCATGAAATTGTTTCATGGGTTAAAATAATGTTGTTCAAGATGTACCTCACCAACACAAATGCCCATTGGTGAGAATTAATAGCTTCCATCAAAGTTGATTGTAGCTGCATTTGAAGAATTTTTGCAACGATCTTAGATGTCACACTGTGAGCTCTACCGACATGGCCATGGCTAATAGTCTCAATATTTAAAGGTTGGGTTAGGAATATGTGAGTGTGGTGAAGTTATTAGGGGGGTTTAACAACTTTGTGTTAAAATAGGGGTTGATGAGTGTGCACAAGGTGTGAGGGGGGGGGG
>Ga0116227_10000966_pt1 | contig 61201 bp, 30 predicted proteins | sample S1TSphgellanicum_FD_89693 | JGI IMG/M metagenome (GOLD analysis project Ga0116227, IMG submission 89693) | Host-associated microbial communities from peat moss isolated from Minnesota, USA - S1T2_Fb - Sphagnum magellanicum MG | ecosystem: Host-associated > Plants > Peat moss > Unclassified... | reverse complement strand
TAGGATTATTATTCCAGTGCGTGAATGGTGATGGTGGGTGGTGTTGTGGGGGGGCTTTCTTTTTTGTTGGTGTGGGTGGGGGGGAAGGAGGGGGTTTTTTTTTCAAGTTGTGTTTGTTGTGGAGAGTGGACTCTCCACTGTTCACTTTCCACTTGGACAATGGGCATTCGACTTTCCATGCAAGTTGTTTTTTGGGTTGGGTGGGGGAGAGAAGCAAAGAGTTTCCAAGTTCTTAACATGTTCCCCCAAAAGTTCCCAATACTACCTCACTTTTATCCCATATGCTTTGGCAGATGTTCTCCTCCTTTCACCTATATAGATGGGCCAAACGGGAAGAACTCCGTATTTCATTTTAGTAGCTTCTATTTTGGGGAGCCGCCAGTGGGTTTTTTCTTTTTTGGGGATGGATCAATCTAATTGGCTCATCACAAAAAAGAAAAATTGAACTTTGGTGGCACCTCATCTACTGAGAGACATGAATAGAAGAGGTGGTATATACTACCTTATGAGAATGTGTTACTTCTAGTTGTCATTGGAAAATATCTTGGACTAACATTAGGCCAAATCCTAGGTTTGTGTGTTTACAAAAATGTAGCAAATTGAAAATTGATAATAATAATAATAATGATAATAATAATTTAATAAATAAATTTGAACTTCAATCCAAGTTTTAGGCTATATGTTGTTGACAATATTGAAATTTATGGGACAAAAAAACATTTTTGCAATAATTTTTTGCCCAATTCATATTTAATTTGTTTTTTTAAGTCATTATTTTTTGTTTTGGTGCAATAACCATTGCCACATGTCATTAAAAAAAAAAGTCATTTTAGTTTTTTAAGAAAATTTTAATCATTCATTTGTGAAAAAGAAAATTCAAAGTTTGCCAAAATTACTCTCATTTTTTTAATACCAAGAACCTTCCATAGAAATTTCAAAAGTCTAGGAAAAATGATACGACACAACTATTTAAGCCCTAAACATCAAAATGGATCATTTTGATCCATTGAATTCAAAGTTTGCTAGAAATATTCACATTTTTATTTTTAAATATCATCTATAGAAATCTCAAAAAAAAAATTTAAATGTTACAACACAACACTTAAACCTTACACATCAAAATTGACCATTTTGGTCCACTATCCCACTATATCTCTTATCTACAATTTCCTAGGTTAAAACCTAACACACCTATGTTATAGGGGATATGTCATACCTTTTGAATTTCCCCTTTTCCATTTGTGCTTTTCAACCTACATGGAAGGTTTTTTTGAACTTGGGCAACATCTAACAACTCCAATTCCCAATTTTTACTATTGCATGTATTATAATGAATGGAATGTTTGAAGGGGCTAAACTTATACAAGATGATTAAAAATTGTCACAAAGATTGTCATTTAAAGATGCCCATTGGATGTGCATCTTTGACCATTAATTTTTCTCTCATCTCAAGTTGAAATGGTATGGTTTTTTTTCACAAACCTCCTATGGATGCCTTCTATTTACCTTATAAATTTTACCATCAATAAACATGATAGCTTGATCAAAATTTTCAAAAATGTGAAAATTTTAAAGATGTTGATAATTAGTATAATTGCATTTTCAATGGTGCAAATTGTCAAAAAGAAGAGAAAAGGGTGTTTCCATGGTGTAGACAAAAGGGAGTCACATTGTTACAATTTTCATTGCAACATGTTTTTAAAGTGGTTTTTTAAGTAATTGGAGAAGATTTTGTGCTAGAAATGTGGAATTAAAAATGAATCACATTATAAACTCTCATTATGTTATGATATTGGTGCACATTTGAACAATTCAATGGTTGATTAGAATACATTTTTTAACTTGTGAGAACTTGTCACAAAGATTGTAATTTAACAAAAGGACTAAAAAATACAAGTTTTAAAAAGAATTTGTCCATAAGTTTTGCACATACAAAAAGACAATCATAGTGAATAATATTTTTCATGAAAACATTAAGTTTGTCTTAAAATAATGATGTTCATATTAGATGATAAATAAAAGTTCAATAATACATTATGTTGTGATAATGTTGATGATTATGATATTTTGAAGTTGTAAAATGTTCCCCCATAAAGATGTAGTTGAATAAATTATTTTTTAATCACTCTAAAAAGATAAAATAAAAAATTTTAATTAATGAAAAAAGAATTTGTTAATTAAACAAAGTTTATATTATTATTATTATTATTATTATTATTATTATTATTATTATTAAATTATTGGTGTACAATTACATAAAGGAAAACATATGAATTATTTGCATATTTATGGAATATATAATTTGTCCTGCTTTTAAAGCCCCAATTAACCATATGTCATTTTTTTAAAAATTCAAAATGAGTGAAATTTTATGTGTTACTACTTTTGATATTATATATACTTTGAATTTTGATACAAGTGTGTGCACCATACCATGGAAACACCTAGAGAAACAAATATGAGAAAATTAAGAGACTTGACAAACAAAAAATTCAACAATAAACAAAAATTAGATAGTTTTATTGCTTAAATAAAACTTAATGCAAGTTAAACATGAGATGAACTAAAAGTACAAAAGCCATAACTTGCATTAGCGAGATTGAAGGGTGGTGCTTTATTGACCTCTTTTTATGTTATCAAATGAAAGTTTTTAAAAATTCATCAACCTTCTATAAAGTTCCACCAACTAAACATTTTATAAGTTTATATTAAACAACATTTTATGTCAATCAAACTTTCACTAACAATGTCTTTTAGAAGCTTCACTCACCATGACTTTTAATCTTCCAATGACTTTTTAATTAAAAAATTCGATAATTTTTTACAAGTTTTACAACTTCTAAAACATTTTAAGCCCATTCTTCAAAGATGTTTTTTTTAATTTCAAAGCATATGTTTTCAAGGATCTTTTTGATAATTTTTAGAAACTTCAATCAACATATCTTTCAAGAATCTTTCTAAAAACTTCTAAAAAATTCCAAACATATTTTCTAAGGATCTTTTTGAAAACTTCTAAAAACTTGCAAACATATTCTTTCAAAGATTTTTCTTAACACTTTTAGACGTTTCCAACTAAGTTAGATCCTATAGAAATCCTCCTCAAGGAAATATTAAATTTATAAGAGGTGAAACCCCAAATCTTTCCTATGAACCCTCCAAGTGTGATGGTGACTTAAATTATCAAAGTCCAAATGTTGTGTAAATTGTGTGACCGGGAGTAGTGACCCTATATTTGAAGGTCACATCTTACTCCACATGAAGTAGACAATGAAGGACCTTAAGATGTCCAAGGGTTAGTGTTTGAATGTGTAGGTGTTGTGAGAGGCCAAGGTGAAGGTTTTCTTTGTTTGAAAGAATATGTTGTTGAAAAAGGCTTTAGAACCAAATGTTGGGTTGCATGGGTGGTGAATTGTTTTGGTCCCAAACCATGCAAATTGCACATCAAGGCATTTGATGAGCAATTGGGGGAGGGGGGTGGGGGGGTGTGTGTGTTAATAGTTGTTGGTTATAGACCAACTTTGGAACAAGTTGCATCAAGTCATATCTTGGCCAGCCAAAAGCCAACCAAGAGGCCCTAATTGAGTGCCAAACATATAAATGTTACTACCTTTCACAAATGCAAACTAAGCCAAATTCCACCAAGTAAGGTTTGATGATGGTTTTTCCTCACACCAAACTCAAGGATAAATTAAACAAGGTGTGAGTCCACCAGTTAAATTTCATGCAAAGTTGAAACCTTTTCTTTGATGTGTAGCCAAGGAATGGTGCAGATTCAAGTTTGTTGTCCCTCAACCATGTCCATTCATTGAAATTCAAAGTGACTCGATTAATGAAATTGCATTGTGGAACCAAAATTGGGTCTTAAACATATTAATAGGGATAAGTCTTTAAACATCTTAATGACATTTGTGTTCTTGGGAAGGGACCAAAACCATATTAAGGTGAACAAAGCTTAAATGAACAAACTAGAAACAGGCTCAAGTTAGGGGGAGCAGGGGCAAATTTGAATTCCACTATTTCAATGAAGTGGGAATGAATATTGTTTATTTTATAAACCCATTTCAATGATGTGAATGAAGGAACTAATTTCAAGTTGACCCAATCACCAACTTGGTGAATCATTGGAGTAATTCCCCAATCCCATGATAACATGGCTATCTAGCGGTTCCAGAGGTTCAAGGTTGGTTTTCACTAAATGTGAATGCCAATTCAATGACATGTTTATATGACCCCATAAATATGTCCCATATATTGTTAATTGTGTGACAACTTGCTAAGGTGATGTTGAGTAAGCCTTGGTGAAATCCATTTTATATGGTGTGCCTACCTAATTAATGATCACCATATTGCCAAATAGTGGTTAATTCATAGTTTCTTCATATGTTGCAAGTTCCTTTTTGATCAAATTGTCTTTAATTTCGATCTAAGCATACATAATCGAACCCCATGAATTGAATTTACAATAAGGTAATCTTTTGAATGGTGAATATCCAAACTAGGTTGGGAAGTCATTGTTTCGAATGTCTTCCTTTTGGCTAAAAATTTGCAATTTGCCATGAAACAAAACTTTTCCAAATTTTCAATCTTGGTATTAATCCCCTTACTAAAAGTCGAGCGAAAAGGGCTTGGGCTTCAAATTTCAAGTCAATCACCCCCATTCCACCTAAAATTATGGGCAATGTGGCAATGTTCCATAAGGTTTTAACTTTTGATCTTGTCTCCTTCCCACCCCATATCAAGTTACAAACTATATTTTTAATTTGGGTGCTCCTGGTGATTTGGCTCCAACAAGCTACAATATACCAATTGGATGTTAATACAAGGTCTAGCTCATCACCAAGACCCTCCTCCCTATTATAGATAGTTTGTTGTCGGCCCAAATGATGAACTTGGCTTTGAAGGTGTGAAATATCTTGTCAAAATCAACTTTGTATGGAAGTTTAAAACTTACCAATAATCCTAAATACATAAATCCCAAGCTAGTTGTGATTGACATAAAATCATTTGTTTCACCTTAGTCTATGGTTTTTACATTTTTGGATACCCAAATTGTAACTTATTTACCCCAATTGATTTAAGCCCAAATGGCCTTGCAAAATAGTTGGAGCACATTTCTTACCACCTCCAAATTCTCTCCCCCCCCCCCACCTTTCCCACCTTTCCCACCTTTCAAAATAGAAAGTGGTGTTGTTTGTAAAAGATTGATTATATGTGACAATGCCACTTGGGAGGGAAAGTCCTCTAATGGTGTATTTCAAGTTATCCAACACATAGCCCAACACATCTACCACTAGGATGAACAAGTGCAATGACAAGGGGCATCCTTGTCTCATTGACTAGGAAAATCCAAAGGATGGGCCTTATTTCCCATATGCATTCAACTTCATTAAAAAAGTGGTGGCACAATAGGATACCCATTTTATCCAAGTGGAAATGAAACCCTAGGGTTTTGAGGGCATAAAATTAAAAAACTCTAATCAATCCAATTGAGTGCCTTTTCAAAGATTTTGCATGCTTGGACTTCAAACAAGCATTCAATTGGGTTGGCAAGATCTTACCCATTTTCCTTTGCCCGTTCCATTGCTTCTTGGGTAAGGAATAGGTTGACAATGATGTTTCTACCTTCTATGTACCTTGTTTGGTTTGGTTGGATAATGGTGCATAAGAACTCTTGAAGGCATTGGGTGAAAATTTTGGCCATTATTATATGTACCCCACACCTAGGAAGGTGATCAACCTCTAATTGCCAATCTTTAACTTACCCTTGGATTTGGGAATCAAAATGATAAGCCCATTTCCTATTACCTCTAACATTAATTCTTTTTCTAAGATGGTTGGAGGATTTCTAGGATGTGAAAGCTATTTGGTCCATTGTGTTTTGGAAGACTTTGTCAAAATTCCATAAGAATTAAAATGTTTTTCCCTTGGGAGGGATGTGATGGCATTGGTAAGCTCCTACAAGGTGATGGGTTTGAGTAAGTCTATATACATGCACAAGACTACTTTGAATGGGACATTCAACCAATATTCCACCCGAGCTACCGTCATTTCATCATCAAGTGCATCCAATTTATATTGGAAGGCCTCCTAGAAGTTGTTTATGTATATCGATAATTCTTTTTGGGAGAATTTTTTTTTCGTTGACCATAAGACTTTGGATCATGGTCCACTTAGGTTGGCTCTTATGGAACTAAAAAAAAGTTCAAGACCATGTATCCCCAAATTGTTGTCGATTAGAATCAATCATGGTGATTTGCACCTTTAATTCCTTTTGCATTTGTTTTGAAAGTGAGTTTGGGTTGAGGAGAGAATCTATCACAACTACTCATTTTGCAAGTCTAGTTGCAAATGAGTTTCCACCAATGTTACTTTCCATGAAAGGCATCAAAATTGTTCCCTTTTATTCTTGCTCTTTGTTTTGGCCACCTTATTGTTGGAGTTTTGGACTTATGCAAGGTTCAAAATAACCTAGTCCATCAATCTAAAATGTCCTTGAGTTGACCACAAGTCTTTCCAAACTTGGATTAAGCAACATTTGCAATTTAAGTTCATTAAGATGGAGAGATCGAAGAAGGGGTTGGGGGGGGCGGCGATATATAATAGTTTTGACAAATCTAGAAAACCACTAGAGAATAGTAAAAAATGTATTTTAGCAAGGTAGTTAGGTCAAGGTGTCCCTCTTTCTTATCAAATTCATCAAAGATGTAAAAGCAATATGATTTTGATATGGTCAAGTTGGTGTCACTTCTCCTATTGTCAATGTGAAACTCTTGGTGAAGAGTTTTCTAAATGAGTCTAGATTCCACAAGTCCATAACTTTCCACTTTAACATGTGGTTGTGCCAAGCAACTTATTCTACATTGTTCATGTCATGATGGGCTCAAAAGGAATAGCTTGTGACTTGTTCATGCATGTTGAAATCAATGTCAAAAACTCAATGGTTTGTGGTGACTTCCAATTTTATTAGTGCTTTCCAAAGGTGCATCTATTTGGTGGAGGTTTGGGCCACACATATGTTGAAAATGGTAGTGAACTCCTCAAGCAGAATTGAAACATAACATATTATACACACCCCTCCACCAATGACAATGATGAGAGGGGCAAAGCCAATGAGGTTGTTAATGCAATGGGCCTCATAGGATAAGTGCATTATGTTGTGTGAAGTTCATGTGCTACTAGGAGATTTTGGGGCAAATTGCTTGTTGGTTTAATCGCCTCAACAAATTACTACAAATCAAATTTTTTACACTACTTTTTCTTTGACAAATTATAATCATATCTTTTGTCATATCAAACACTATACAACAATGGATCAATCAAAACATACTAGTCATTTAGGCCAAAAACTTGATTGAATGTTTACTAGCATCTATTTTGATTAATTTGTTGACAATGTGTAGGTGTCCATTTTAACAAAGATGATTGAAACTACTAGGTAACATCGCAATATTAATTTATTTTTAAAATTTTAATAATGATAATATCTTGTATCAAGTTTTTGGATTGAAATATCGATGAGTCAAAAATGTAGTCATGTTCATGCTCAACTTGTGACTCCAATGCCCAATTTTATTTTTTGGGTTGACTATTGAAAGTTGGTGAACCCATGACATAACATCATGATAATATCATGTTCACAACTTGTTCAAAATAAAATTTGAACCTTTAACTTTTTGGCTAGAACCCAAGGTTGCTATTTGACCATCACATCACGTGGTGACAAAAATTGGTATCACAAAATATATAAACACATTTTTTGGGAATATGGCACATTATAAACTTATTACATAATTAATTAATTTTATACTAAAATTGATTACACATCTACATAAGTAATATCATTATTTAATTTATTTCATAATTTCATTTCATAATTACATTGAAACTTACAATTCATTTTATTTTTAAATGTAAAATGTACCAAAATAATTTTAAATACATCTAAATTCTATAAATTAAAAAAAAAATTACATCAATGTTTACATCTTGAGTTGGGAAAAAATCCAAGAATAATAATTTTATTAAAATTTAGTTTTAAGAATCAATGAAATAAATTTCACTCTTGAAATTATATAATTGAAATTGACATGTCTTTAATTTTAAAATATAATATAATTTTTATTATTTCTAATTTAAAGGCATTGCATTAGTTCAAGTTTCACATGGATATTTAATTATGTTCTATTTTGTAATTATTTAAAATGTAACATTTTAGTTTGAACTTCCATGTTCTCACATATCATTTTGTTATATTTTAGTTGGTGTCCCCTATTTTTGTTTTTATATGAAGCATTATAAACAACAAATGAATTCTATAATTTATTTTCTTGTCATATTCCACATCAAAAAAATTACAACTATCATATATTTTGACATATTTGATTTGCTTAGAATATCATTTGAAATTACTTGCGTTAGATACACTTACTTGTTTGTTTATTAAAAGTAAATTTAATAATTATTATGGACAAGTGTGGTTAACTCCATAATCATTGTAGTCAAAATGTAAGGAGCATAAAAGCCATGTTTTTAAAGTAGTGACAAGTGCCTTATTAAGATGAGGTTGGAGTGTGAGTTTGGTGAGGCACTATTGGGTATACCCTTATGGTTTTAAGGGTTCTTCCCTTGGCCCTCATTATGTCCTCGAGCTACAAAACTTGGGTTAATGGCATGGTGAAGACCCTAAGGATAATAGCAGAAAAGTTCTTCCTAAGGCCCTCACTATGTTCTCAAGATGCAAACCTTGGGTTAATGGCCCAGTGATGGCCTCAGGAAGAAACTTTCCCCTCTTTTTGTTTTGAATTGTTCTTTGGATTGAAGGATTCATTGGAAAAGTGCCCTTGGGGTTTGAAGGAAACTTGGTTTTATTCCCCCTTCTTTTTGCCATGAGTTAGAAGGATTATACATTAGACCCCCTTGAAGGACAACAAGAGCACCTTCATTAGTTTCCCTTACAGTTATTCATCACCTCCAAAATTCAGTCTTAATTATTCCCCCTCGCCACCCCTTCTAGTGGAAAACTGAAAAATATAAATGGAGAGACTATTTTAGTTCATCACCTGGACCAATCATTATCATTGGCCAATCAAAAGCACATTATGTCCAGGAATATCCCTCCTTCAAAACAAGACAGGACTTATGCTTAATAGTGGGAGAGAAGTTCTGCCTACTTATAAGTGTAAGGTCCTGCCCATTCTTAAAGAGTTCTGGATAGGAATCCTCCCCCATGTTCCACCTCTCCATCTACAAACGTTTAATTTCATGATAGCATTTGCCTCATTCTTTACAATAGATAAAGCCTTATGGTGGTGGACATTCCCAAAATGTGGGGCCAGACTTGGCAATTGCCTTGTCCGAGGCCCCTTATTTTGGGAATGTCCCCCACATAGGGCTTTACCCTACATAGAATTTTCCTTCCATAACCAGCCCTAAGGATAACCTTGGCACTTTGATTGGTTATCATGTCACAAGTTACAAGCCATAACCTTCTACTAGCATTTCATTAGCAACCTACTTGTTAGTGCAAGGTCCCACTCGACTTGCATTTCGTTAGCAGCCTATCTGTTAGCACAACCTGTTAGCGCATGCACAACCACAACTCTCATGAATTCAGAACTGTTCTCTACGTGAATGAAAATGTCATAAGTGCTCTCCGAGTGAATGAAAGGAGGCATCTTGATTCTCAATAGGGATGGTTATGTCTGGTAACTAGCAAGAGGGCACTGGTTACTGGAAATAGGCTCCGCACATTGCACCTCAATGATTCCTGATAACCAATGCCCTCTGCCGGTTACCAAGTCCATAGATGGTGAGCAGCCTCATGAAGGAGTTCCAAGTAATGGTCCCTATGGTAGACATTACACCTACATCTGCAAGGGTTGAGATCAGGTATCACAACATCCTTCACAGATATACCAAAGAAATATACCCGTTGGTTTCATGCGACCTTCACTCTCTGTCCTTCCCACAGGTGGTTCGTTCCCGTGTTGGGTGGTTATCAGAAACACGAGCAGACCCCACCATTTATGAGGGTGATTCTTAGGGTTCATAATCATGGTTCTCAAAAAAATGAAAGGATGGATTCTGGTGTATAACTACTGTTCTCAAATGTATTCAAAAACGAATCAAACAACCACCTACAAAACCCGCTCAGTTCTCTGTGAAAACCACTGATTCTTTGAGGTTTTTGAAAGAACCAAAATCGATGGTTACTTGATTCTGATTTTTTTTACCCGAAAAACGGGATTGGCGATTCTTCGATTCTGAAATATTAAAAAAACTGAAACTGATGGTTCTTCAAAAATTGAAATAACTGCACAGCACTGGTTTGTTCCTGTTGCAAATTTCCAATCAAATGCATCCAGCCAACAGAGCTTGACATACCCTACACATTGTTGGCTGGACAATATGCAGCAAGGAAATACGTTTATTTCTGTGATTGCATGAAGTGGTGTGATCAATTGAATTTGGAGATGTATCAGTGTGGCAGATGACAGCCAAAGCAGATGAAGCAAAAGCTGGAGCAAGTGGAACAGAAACATTTTTGTGAAATTGAGACAAAAATTGGAGCAAGCATTATGGCATAAAAAGGGAGCGTGCCCCTGGACAACTGCCTGGGTATAAGCAGCAGCAGCACACACAAAGGTTGATGCAAACAAGAGCTTCTGAGCCAAACCATTCTACCGGTTGTTCAATCTCATCCACAATAATATAATGTATGGATTTTAAATGTTATTAGACTCAGTTTTCTATGCATTTCAGTACGGGGTAATGCCCCAGCCCGGGGATTAGCCCGGATAAAACTTGACTCAAATCCATTGCCTCTTAACCTACATCATCCTTGAAGCAATTACCATATCTGAGGATTGTGTTCACAAAAATCTCCCTCTCTGTCAACCAAACATCAACCAACTCCATCCTCAATTCATGCAGCCATAGTAGAAAGAAACCCATCTGCTTCTTCATTTTTTTCTCAAGAATAATGATGCAGTGGAATAAATTTCTTGATCAGTGATCATCATCATCTTCACATGCTGAGCTTCTTCATCACCAGGAGCTTGATCACCGCCTCTTCCAAGGTCCCATGAGAGAGACACACACACACAGCAATTCAATGTTTGCCTTTGCTTGTTTGGTGGAAATTTTGTGGGGCTTTTGTGTCAGCCTTTTTGGTTGTTGCTTATCTGAAGTTTTGTAAATCCCCATCTATCCAGAGGTATATGATGCTGGCTTTCAGTCTCCATTCCTCCTTTGTTTCTTTTGGCAAGAAGAGAAAGTGAGGCTCTTGCATGAAGCTTCCCATCAAGGAAGTTCAATGCACCTGTAAAATGAAGATGTGTATCTCCTTCAAGGATGACATGAATTTGCAACTATATCCACCGCCACACTTCCCTGTAATGTCATGTGTAGGTTTTTTCTTTACACAATTCACATGAAGGGTTTGCGGTTTACAGTTCTGTGGGCTTTGCTCTTAGAGCATGCCCAGCAGCAGCATTAGCATTCACATGAAGGGTTTGCGGTTTACAGTTCTGTACGCTACTTTTTGGATGAAGATTTGCAGAAAAACACTGTGAAACTGTTTGGGTACCTGGAAAAGTGCACACGTTTTCAGGGCCCTTCTAGAGCGCTGGTAGCAGGAAATGACTGTTTCTCATTGGCCAACTACAATGATTGGCCCAGGTGGTGAGAGTTAAATAGTCTCTCACTTTGTACAGTCCATCTTTTTAGGTTCATGGGTGGGGACGGGGGAGAAACTAAACAGTGCACACTGGATGTGCCAAATACTGATAGAGGGATGCCATCAGGCATGCTCTTAACTAAGAGGTTTGAAGGGAAGCAGATGGTGATGGCAGACATAAAAGTGATGGATGCTAATCCATTTTGGAGTTCACAAAGATTCATTGCCTCACAGAAGGTGAAATCATTATGTAAATCCATTCCCATGTATGTATAATAAGCCAGGGTTTAAGTAGAGGCTCGTGTTAACGATTGAGAAGGAGCAAAAGATTGGCCCAACTGCAAGCTCTCCATGCAACTAACACCTTTCAGATCTTCTCTTGCAGGAAGTTGACTAGGAAAGACAGGTAAATGAAAGATGATGGGGATGTTGACAAATTGCAAGAGGACTCATGGTGGCCCAAGACCAACAGTCTAGAGAACAGGGGATGCCTATCAGGCTGCATGCAGCAACTTCATGGTGAAGGGCCTGGATGGGTTTCCTCTTCAAATGGCACACTGATTATTGAGTTCTCCGTTCATGTGGATGCAAGAAAACCAGAGTATGGCTTTTCTTACTTGATGCTGATGGTTGATATGCTCCTCACATTTCATGCCAAATGCAGTCCTCAGATAGTTCTTGTTAGATATCTTTCTTAGCAAATTATACTGAAAGGAACATTTTGTCCTTTGCATCTAGGTTTCAATCTTAGGTTTGATCAAAAAGAGTAGTAGTGGCTGGCAAACAACATTTTCTGCATTTGTACATTTCTGCAGCTCACAATTGAAATCTAAAAGATTGATGGGCTGATGAGGAAATGATAAGGTGAGGACTTTGAAAACAAAGGAAGAAAAGCTTCTTTTCATGGAGCTTGAGGTGTATCTCAATGTATCCTGTATACCCATATACTTTCAAGCATCTCCCCCTTTGCTTTTGCAAGTTTCCAAGCCTTCAGGATTTTTGGAGAAGCTCCTCTCTTTTTTCCCTTTTACTACATGGTTTGTTTGTTTGTGGTGGATTCACCTTCTTCTACAATCGTACCTAGAGGCGTTGTATTCCTTATGTTGCATAGAGTTGGGAACGCTGGCTAATTGCTTTACACCAGGTCAATGAAGGTAAATTGTAAATGCGGCCCTCATAAATTTGGGAAGCAGAAGTGGGAATGTAAGTGATGTTTTTAGCTGTGGAATTCTTTTGGATGAAAGTAGATATATTTTTTGTGACATTCTTTAAAGTAATTTTGCCTGAATGTGAATGATGTTAGTTTTGGGGACTCTATATGATATCCGTTGGTTGCAAAAGCACAACGATTTGTACATGAGAGGGGCTTTGCATCTTTGATTTGATTGTCATGATGCTGCAGAGTGTTGAAGAATGAGGTGAAGCAGTTGGTATCATTTGAAGAGATTACCTGGGCTGATGAACAACCCTGGGTATGTGCTGCATGATTTAGAAGACAAAGAAGAGATGGCGTTTTGTTTGTGCTGCCATGGTGAGAAGGTGACTGTTGTATTTGGGCTAATCAGCAGAACTCATGTATACTAAACCCACATCTTTAAAGAATTTGTGTAGGTATGCCTCCTACAAAGTTTTCAGAGAATTTGATTTGCCAAGGTTTTCCGTCCACTAATAGGGAGTTGAAATCTCAAAAATCTTTACAAACATGCCCTCAACTGAAAGTATCCTATCCAGTAGCCGATGTTGGAAACATTCTTTGTGTACTTAGTACTTACCTCAACCGATATTATCCCATGAATTGAGCAGGCCTGTTTGGATCTTACCTTGGAAATGTACTGTTGTGAGCAGATACTATCACCTTCTTCTCCCTTTGCATGTTTTCAACCTTATATAATTTTTTAGAGTATGTTAAGCATTGAATTTTAGAACTCTCAAATGAGAGACCAAAAACCAATAGTTTGTTCATATTGCTCTTTGATCTGATGCAAAGCCAACAAAATAAGAGTCTCCAAAGACATGTTTGTTCCAGTGCTTCAACACTTCACTATGCAATACTTGATCAGGTAATCTAGACATGATGTTGTATCAGCTATGCACTTATATGCGATCAGCACTATGTACTCTATGCAGGCTGCAGAAAACACCTTGGAATGAATGGGTTGAGCCCAGTAGGGTAAGATATTGTTCCATAAGGTGGTAACTGGTTCTACCAGGGTCTGTTCCAGTGCATAACAGGTGCTCCCTGCCTTTGATCCACATCACAAGTGGAATTTACCAAAACCAAAAGTAGAACCAGCAGATGACCAGCCATACCCCACTGAGGGGAAAACCTAAATAAATACCTGCACAAAGAGATGGCAGTGATTTGGTTTGGAAATGTAAGGCAAATTAAAACTTTGAAGGGGGCAGAACAGGGCCCTCTGTAGAATATTTTCTGGAGCGATAAACTACAGCCACAAAAACTGCCTGTGATGTATTGGAAACTCAGGAATCTAGATTTTTTTCTGTGTAATTACATAACTATATAATGCAATGTACAACGTTGATCCGCAATTAAACAATGTAAATCATGTCCTTGACCACGTGCTGGGTGTGTAGAATCAGCCCCCTATTTCTTCTAAGCAAGGATAACACACACAAATTCCTGCAATAACCATTAAATCTGGAATTGGTTTAATATTTTCTTCTGTAAATATGGAAACTGGAATCAGTTTTGGAATTTTTTGCATGAAAACCTGAAGCCTGCCATGATCTGTAGACTATCAGTGAAATTTAGAGACATTCTTGCCTACTCAAAATGCAGGTCTCGTGAATTGGCAAGAACTATCCAACACTGCACCTGTCACTGATGTTGTCCATTTAATAATCCCCAAAGAGATGGCTCAAAAGAGGACAAATTTCTGGCCAAAACTCTGCACCTTTGCAGCAGAAAAAAATGCAGGATTTGAACTCTCCATGCCTAGTTTACTATGAGAGTTTCCACTGTTGTTATCAATATATGCATTTTATGTCGGATATGACCATTTGAAATTTATTCTCAAAGTATGAAAGAATTGTGAAAGTTTGAGATATTCAAGTGGTGGCTGCTGGACCATTTTGAACCAGTTTGGCAAAAATGGCTGATTATCAGTTTCAGGTACCAAAATTTCCATCAAGAGGCTAATTTCACAGCCTGTTCTGCACCCCCATGCAAAATCCATTCCTGCCCAATATTAGAGTTATCTGTGAAGTACACCCAAACTAGGGCTAGGCTACTGGGCCCCAGTTTTGCTGAAACTGGAGATAAAATGAGAGGTCAGGATGTAAACAGTATACAGGAGGGGAAAAAAGAAGGGACCAAACTAGTTTTCTCACCTTTGGGGGGTGGGGGGAGGAATTTTACCCCCAGTTTTGGATTTGCATTACCTGCACCTTGACTGCTGCTCATATTCTTCACTTAATCAAGCCTTGCTAGAATAAGATCCTATTAATGTTTGGAACTGATGCCCACTTTCAGAAAGTGGTACCCAATTTCGCTCGCCCTATGAATACTCTCAAATTGGGGATGAAACAGGGATTAGAGGGAGAAAAGAGGGCCCTGAGACAGGGCGCCTTTACAGATAAACTCGAATATTTATAATGTAAAATTGCAGATCAAATTGTCTAAATATTTCAAACACCACTCTGCCAGCAGCAGTGAAGTCACAGACACCTCGTTGAAATGAAAGTAAGTCCTTTAAGGAACAGCTTTTCTCTGTGTCTGTCAAGTTTGTGGAATACTTTGTACGTATGTCTCATAGCCCACATGTTGACATAAAGTATGTTCTTCAAGTGACAGCTTTTTACCGACTGTCAAAATTTCTGAATGTTGTTGTATAGATTTGGAATTTGTCAATTGTGTACTTTGGCTCACCACTCGCACCTATTCCCTACTGCACAGTGTTGTTTTTTTTCCTGCTTCAAATTTTTGCCAAAAGGCTTCTTAGGAAAGGGCCCTGTGATCTGCATGCAGTAAAAGAAATTTAAAACAAATTATGGAATCCATCATGACCATGGGATATAGGTTGTAAGAAGATCCAGCATCGTTGATATTCAATAGCCAACTGTACCCTAGATGGCTGGAGATGGAGGAGCCAGATGTTGCAATGCAAAATGCAGGGGTTTGCATCAGGTATTTGTCTCACAAAGGGGTCAAGACCTCTACTAGTCTTTTTATCTTGGTTATGAAGGATGCACAGTTCTTTCATTCTTGGGATTCTGTCTCTTTAAAGAATATTAAGGACAGGACTGACGGACTTGCTTCATGAAGTCAGCAAGCGACCAAGAAGCCACCTGTTCCTACTCCAAGCTTACGTCAAGAGTGACTTGGGCATAATGGAGCAAAACGTTGTTGCCCCTCACACACATTTTGAAATTTACCCCCACCCACCAGAAAAAAAATTAAAAACTCCTTCTTCTGCAACTTATTACAACTGGTTGTGTACAGTTATCAAGTGCATTACCAAAATGCCTTCCTGAAAAACAAACATTCTTCTCATCACAAAAGGCTTCTATTTCTTTCTTCAGATTCACCATCATCCTCTCACATATATTATGTTCACAATTTTTTGCCCAAGAATTGAGTTGTTTTGTAAGAGACAGTGCAAACTTTCAGCCTGGACAAGGGTTCATTTAAACTAAAAATCTGTTCGCACACCCCAACCTTAAAGTCTGGGGTGGCAGCTTACGAGTCAGTTCCTTGACCACATTGTATGACATCATCTTCCCGGGAGGACCATACACTTGCAATAGGAACCAAAATATTTGTTAAACATGATTTTATTTTTTTATGATTGACTCTGTCACCCCAGAGCTTAATGTCGGGGAATGGCCTTGCCTTGCTCAGTAGCGGGCTAGCTTGGCACCATACCCAACGTAATGGGCAGGGACTTGACCATTCCATAGTCAGTTAGGAAAATTGAGGCTTGTTGGGCGATCATGTGGATGCTGGGTTGCTAGGATCAGACATGGATTTGATAGTTGATACCACTGCTGCTGCACGGTTATTAGAAACAGGAACAAAGGACCCCGGAGGATATCAGGACAGTTGTTAAGTTTCATGAACAACACGGCTCTTAAAAAAGAACTAGCTTGGATATGTAACCACGGTTCTCAAGAGAATGGGGAAAAATCAAATAACCAGCTTCCTCAAAAAGCACTGGCTCATTACTGATTCTTTCATGAACAATGCCAGATTTTTTTGAGGTTGTTGGAATAACCAGGACTGAAGGTTCTCTGATTCTGCTATTTTTAAAGAACCCGAGTGGGACTTACCAATTGTGTTGTGGGGACTTACCAATTCATATGTCCCCACAACACTGTTTTAGTACCTGTATGAAGACAGCTCTGGGAGCACTGTAAAGCAATAGTCATGAATTTCATTGTGTCAATGTGACTCAGATTTAACACTCTAGAGAACAATGCAAACTAGTCAAGTTTGGACTTAGAAGTCAGGAGAAAAGAGTGTATCCAAATTCTTGAGTCCAAAGCAATGCCTCTAGCCCACATGCTTGGTCCTCAGAAGGCCACTTTCGAGTAACAACATCATACATAGTGCACCTAAAAACATGGTGTTGGTCATAGTGCACCAGTGATTTTTTATTGCAGAGAATTTGCACTATACTGTGAAATAAATCAAAATATATATTGCAAAATATTTTTCCCAGTGAATGAATATTCACCATTTTGTTGAAACAAAAACTTGAAATAATACTGATGTGCACTGTAACGTCAATGGATGGTTGTTTAACATCTAAGTGCCTACAAAGCCCCTGGTTACAATGCACATTTATTGTCCCATATAAGTTTTAGGTGCCCTAGGTTTCAAGTGTAGTCCTACTCTTTGCTAACAGGTGTCATAAAGGTCTAGATTTTTTCAGTGTGGGAATTTTTATTTTTGTTTTTTGGAACCTCATTTTTCCCATTTCTTTTTCTTTTGGTTGGAATGTTAATATCAGACCTAAAACTCATGAAATTCCCAACTTTGTTTGGAGGATTTTTGTCTAGCAAGCTATTTTTCCCCCATCCTTCAATTGTTTGCGTTCATTGATGTGTTTGTATTTGAGCCATTCATCCAATGCTTGTCCATGTTCTAAGATGTGCCCACACTAAGTTAGTGAGCATAGTAAAACGTTTGAGATTGTGTAGTATAGACGAGGGATATATGAGCATGCAATTAAGACCTTTACTAATTTTATTATCTCATAAACTCATTTGGAAATACCACCTTAATATTGAATCCCTGATATTTGTATCCCTACATGAGGAACTCACTGACAATACCATACTTGCAACTAATGTTTGGCAAAAATTAATTCTCTAGAAGGCAAGCAAAATAAGAAGCTCACTAACAATGCTTTATTTGCAACTAATGTTTGGCAAAATTTAATTTTTCAAAGGGCGAGCTTTTTTAAAAATAAATTCAAGCTTACCTACAACTATTAAATTTGCACAAGATACATCGGTCTCCATATGGCCGCATATAAAAAATATTTGTTTTTAATTGACTACATCACAAATTTAGCATCTCACAACTTAGTAATGAAAATTGTACAATATTTGTTCATTCATAATTCATACATTTCACACACTAATATTACACATTGAAAACACATTTGACATATGGATTCTTAGGAAGATGTAAAGTTTGTGTAGTTCATCCATTCATTCATAGGTTCATACTTCATTCGTAAACACATTTATCAATGTGTCAAACGTGTTTTCAATGCATGATATTTGTGTGTAAAATGTACAAATTTATAACTGAACGAATTTCACACAATATTCATTATTAATTTGTCACATATTAAATTTATAATGTAAAATACAATGATTGGTGTAAGTGTGGCATTTAAATAGTCTTTCACCTTATAATGTCCATTTTTTCATGTTTATGGGTGGGGTTAAGGTAATAATAACAATATTTGTTGGATGTGATAAACATTAATAAAGGCCCAAATAAGGGGTGTCAACGGACTTGCTCTAATCTTGTTTTTAATCAATATTGTCCCTCTATCCAAGTTGCACACAAATTGCCTATAAAATATATAGGTGGCATAATAAAGGCCTTACAAGTTTTTTGATTCCATCCAAACTATTCCCCCAACTTTCTACAAGTGAACCCATAGACAAGAATATCACTAATATATATTAACTACAATGTTCATTAACCTAACAAATTATACCAATTTCAATACTTTGGTTGAAACCTAAGAAACATTAAATGTTAAAATTTTATAGTACATGTATTAAACAAAATATTATTTTGGGAAATGTAGGGGAGAAAACCCATTTTTTCCCCACCCTATTATTATTATTTTTAATATACATCTATTTAATTTTTAGTTTTAGTATTTATAAAAAGAAGGAACACATGACAACCCCCATTTTTTAAGGGTTTAAATAATGTAATGAAAGGAATATAACCAAAGTTTGCTCCTTTGGATGGGTAAATTACAATTCTTGCCAGTCAAGTAACATATAGACTTGATGTTTTAATCCATCAACCATTCCATTTCATTCAAGATAAACAACTTAGGCAAATAACAAATGAACATATGACTCATTTTCTAAAAAGTAAATCATGCATGCACTTGTTGCAATCAAGATTTCTATGTAATTGGCATGTAAATGAAACTAGTTCACTTACTAACATTATAATTGAACTCACTAACAATCAATTTCTAAAATCTTTAATACATTTTTATTCTTATTTTTTTCTAAGACTAAAGGATGATGCATACCCTATATTAATTATAAATTAGTTTTCAAAATAAACATAATTTTATTAAAATTAATTCAACTATAAATTGTACCCAACAACCAATACATGGCACCTTATATTTTTACTTGTGTATTTTTAATTTTAAAAAAAGTTTCCCCCCATGGGGTTGAAACCATTTGCTAAATAAAAAATAAAAAAATAAAAATCTAGCAACAATTTTTTTCTCTCACCAATTGTCGCAACCCTAGCCTTGGGCTCACGACCAAAACAAGGGTTCACAAAGGTGTGGGCCAAGACTAAGCCCAGGAATCACATTTCATGCTCTCGGGAATGCAAAAAAGTGTGAGGGAATGAACCCTCACACTCCCAAGTGAACTCCATTTTAGGAGTTGGAATCCCAATGGACTCCCAAATTTTCAAAGGGCAATTATAGGGGTCAAAAGTCATTGGATTGAAATGTTCTTTATATCAATGTAAAGCTCTTAAAACTTAGATATTTGAAATGGGCTCACATCACCCATTTGGACATTTAAAATACAAGTTATGACCAAAAGAAAGGTCGAGAGTCAAATTGACAATTTGACTCCCGACCACTAAAAGTCGAGAATCGCCTCAATTTTCTTGCTTGCAATTGACATGCAACATACTCTTGGAAAGCTCTTGACAAGGGCTATAACTTTTCTTTAGACCTCATTTTAATCGGAGGTCTACAAACAAAGTTATGGGCCCCCAAAGTCACAGGAGTCCCAACTTTGGGAATTTCGGGACTCCCACTTTGGAGTCTTGGGACAAAATGCCATTTGGGTGTTGGTCCTATGGTCAGCCACAAAGTATACTATAAGGGGGAAGGTGATGGCTTCTCCCAAGTCCAGGCCATGGTGAGTCTTGTGAGTCCAAATTTGCCTATGGTTCGTCTTAGCACCAAAAGTGCTCCAACTATGCACTAACCAACTTATTGTTTGGTTTGTGCAAGTTCGTGTGAGTGATTCATCGTTTGTCATACTTCCTAGTCCCATCTCGGAGCTCTAGCATGCCCCTCTACCCCCAAAGTGCTACGAGCTAAGGAAAGTGCCCCGACTCCTTACTCTTCTGTTGTTTTCACTTCAGACTCACATTTGAATCTATCAAGGAGTTTGGGAGTGCGTCACCAATGGTTCTCAATTTGATGTTATTTATTTTTCACAAATGCAAGATTTTTTTTCCAACATGTAATCTAGTGATGTTCCAATGTGGGCTTATGGCTCACCATCTTGAATCTTCATTTCAAGATGTCATGTAAGAATCAAAAACCCATGAAAATTTTAAGCACAATAGTCCAACTACATATTATTGAAAAATTAGGAGGTTTTTATGATTTTGTTCATTTTATGATGTTTGTCAAATTTGAGCTTCCCATTTGTTTTCACCAAATTTTATTTGTTGAAATTCATGTGATGATGATTTGTTGAAATTAGTTTAGGTAGGAGAATTTTTAATTCCATATGTTATAATCATCATTTGGACAATTCCAACCTTGAATTTGTTTAACTCATTCCCACATAAAAAGGCATGGAAGGTGTATTTTTGGATTTTTGTTGTTTTAAAAGTTTTTTTATCCAACACCATATTCATGAGAAAAAAATTCAATACCTTCTCCACCAATTTGCATAGCATTTGTTTTCAATTGAATTTGAAATCAAATTCCATTCAATGTATTTGAATTAAATTCAATGCAATTTGAATCCAATTCAATGACATTTGGATTGAATTTCAATTCAATTGAAAAAAAATGCCATTCATTATTTTCATTCAAATGAAATTTAATTTTCACAAAATCAATACTTGTTTTTCATCAATTGATTGTCATTGGTAGTGCATACCAACGTGGAACCCAAGTTGGATATTGGAAAATCTTGACATTGATGAAAACTCCATCATTTTGAGTCACATTTGGTTGAATTGTTCTTAAAACACCACCAAGGAGAAAATTCGTTTCAACAACTATCTTACCTTATATTTGTAGTTGAAAGTTTGTTCATTTCCAAACATAGTAATTGATGATAAAATACATTGAAAATTTGACCAAGCTAATGACAAATAATACTTTTAAATTATTTTTTCACTTGAAAATAATACATACATATAATTGTGTGTGTATAATATTGTGATATTAAATTGATTGTGAAAGGAAAAAAATTTACAATAGTTAAAGTTAGCATGATTATGAACTTATTTATATCGATCCCTTACACATGCAAATTTTTTTTGTTACAATGGTGTGTTATGTCAAGAAATTAAAATCAACTTGGGTGCAATCACAATAACACATACCATAGTAAATGTAACACTTGCTTGGTTTTTTCATGTTTAAAATCGTAATTTAATTTGATGTTGAAATTATAAGATTTTTTTATATAGTTGTATTTTTAATATATCATGGGAACACATGAATTAATTTGGAATTAATCCAATGAGTTAAAAAATAACAAAAACACTCATTAAGCACTGTAATGTTTGTTTTTAAACAATAAAAGACTTGTAAATGGATTTAATTTTTTTTGAAAATGAAATTTTTTGCCAAACTTTTAACATAAACCTTAATAAAATAGTATGAAGAAAAATTTCAAAAATTTTAAAGATTTATTCCAAGATTTTTCAAGAATATTCTTAAAATATTTCCCAAAAAGTAGTCACAAAAACAATAAAAAACAAGTAGGTTTGGCTTGTGTTATCTCACTTGCACCCACTTTTGAAATATTATTTTCATCATGGGATGTTTCATTTCAAAGTTCATGTGGAATCCCTACAAATGTCATTCCAACTAGCTTGCATCTAGAATTACCTAGCAGATGGCCCTACCCACTTCACTTCCAAAAGTGGTCACCAATGGCCTTGACCCAAACGTTGCAAATTTATCATTTATACTAAAATTTTGGCATTTAAAAAAAAAAAAACTTGGGCTTCTAGTATTAAATGAACATTAGTTATTGAGAATGTCATATCGCAAGGACTATTTTCCCAATATGATAGACCTATCCATCATCAAATATAGATTAATGGGTGAATGCTTTAATAGTTCAAGGATGGGCTTATGAGCAATTCACCAAATACCTACCAATGTGCATATATAATGTGACCTATGATCAAATGTTCAACCGTAGACATTTGTGTTCAATTTTTTTCACAATTTTAATTAGTGACTTTGTAATTATGTTTTGGCATGGGTGTAATTATTGACATTTTAAAAATTTAACCATACATTAATTTACATAAGGTGTTTGGTGATAAGGTGGATAATGGTACATAAAATTGCACATGGATGCACTCTTCCAAAGGCATATCCTAGTGCATCAAATTCTAGCATTCAATCATGGGTGTAGTATTTGATATTTGTTTAAAATAAATATACATTAATTTATGTAAGATATTTAGTGATAGAGTGGATAATGGCACATAAAATTGCATATGAATGCACACAAATATCCTACTACATGGAATTATAATGTTTGGTAAACATTGTACCTTAAAGCATTTGGTGTGGGGTTAGTGTTTGGTGACAAGCTTTTACTTGTCAAAATCCAATGCACACAAAAGACCATACTTTGGGACAAAGAGATTGGTTAAAGGTGTGATCTAGGGCAAATCCACAAATTTTGCAACTCATTATGGGAGGCCAATTGTTTGATGATGGGAAGAGATTTACACATTGAAAGGGATATAACAACACCATAAATGCCCTAAACCCCTAACTTAGAATGCACACTTAAATCGTAAGCATAGAATGAAAAATCAGGCCTTAATATCTAAGGACGCATTGTTGCATTGGAATCCTACAATCCAAAACTATTGAGCAACCTAATGATTAGCAAGGAGATCCTTACACTTTGCATTTGCCACCAAAATAAAAGCATCACAACTTTGAAAAGAGAAAGTGAAACTCATTCCAAAAGTTCAACAATTCATTCACTCTTCCCAAGTGACAACTCAAAGCATATTTAACCTACCCAAAAGTATAAAGGATGAGCTTAAAAGGTTCATAAAGATTTTAATTCCTAGTGCATCATAGTTAAAAACTATACTATGATGCAAAGTTGAGGACAAGTTTAATGAATGCAAAACTGAGTATAGGGAAAAAGTTTTAAAAGAAAAATTCAACAAATATTTTACTATTTTTGGATGCAACAATATCTAGTTTTCCCACAAGCTAAAAAAGTACAAGCAAAATGTCAAATTGTGAATTCCAATGATTATTGATACACCTACACAACTTGTATAGAAACAATAGATGAAAATTTAGATTGGAACCACCTACTTGTTAATGAGTAAGACTAGGAAAACTAAGTTCACATGATGTTTAAAGTATTTCACAAGAAAATGAATGCCTTGTTTGATCTACCAACTTTAGATTAAGAGGATGTCCCTCCTCCTTGAAGCAAAAGAAGTGGTTTGTTGGATCAGCCATATCCAACCCTAAACTAGGAGGTTCTACCTCCTCAACCTACATAACAACCAAAGTAAAAAAAATTTGCAAAAGTGAACAAGACTTTTATTGTAAAGGCAAAAAGCAAATGGATAAATGAATAGTTGGAAAAGGCCATGGATGTAATGGAAAGAGGGGTAACATCCCTAAAGAAGGCTAGTAGGCATTGAAACATCCATTTACATCATTTTCTAATCATTTGAATGGTAAGACCAAAAATAGGAAAGTTTTCACACCAAGTGTGATGATAATTGAAGAGGGTTAAGGTTTTATTGCTTGCACTCTAAGTTCATGCAAAAATGTGTGGTGTACCTAAAAATTCATGGTGCTTTTGGTTTAAGTGTGCATGTCCATAATTCACAATTCATCTTGCAAATGACTTCAACATCTACATGGCACAAGGATTTACTAATGAGTTATGCAAATACTTCTACCAAAAGCTATAAACATTATACATTCCACATAAATATACTACAAACCACAATTGGAACTTTGATGAAATCAAGATTCAATCATGGGTAATAGTTATGGCAAAGATGGGTTTTTAATAGGTCCACATCACCATTCCTAGGTCTAAGGAATCATTCAATATGAATTGTGTTATAGATGTCAAAGGAAATTTTTTGCTATAATTTTACATGTTCAAGGGAAAAAACATTAGAGACAACTACATAAAAAACTATAATTATGGACATTTATGATGATGCAAAAGAAAGCATGGATGAATATTATCTATTCAAGGAGTTTATATTATTCTTCAAGAAATCAATTCTATTTTGTATATATTACTTTAATTGTCATTTATTAGTTCTAAACAAGCATAGTCCACATGCAACTTTGGAAGCAATATAAATCAAGCACAACAATTTGGGTTGGATGTGCATTACCTTCACACACTTATCATGCCCTTTAGCCCCTTGATCTAAGTTTATTCAAACCTTTCAAAATAGCCTTTAAAAAATAAAAAGAGAACATTGTGGTTATAAACAAATATTATAAACTAAACAAAATAAAGCTCACTGGTTGAGTAGACAGGGCTCTTGACAAATCATTGTCCAAACATAACATTATGAATGGGCTCAAAGCCACAATAATTTGACCATTTAATCTTGAGGTAATGCATGACAAAATTAAAACTAACAATGTGTACATAACACTTCACACTTTACTTAAATGAAAAATATGATAACTTAAAGTTATTTGATGACAATCAACCATGGGGAGCTCATAGAGTTGTTGAGAAGCTAATGAACTTAGCAATATAACATAACATGTTGAATCAAGAACTAAAGTTGATGAAAACATATAATCTAAATTAAGATTCTACATGGATATGTTTATGAGCCATGTTGCAACAACAAAAATATAACCAATATAACTAACTATAAACCTTGGTGAAACTATTTGTGAATTGACACCAGAAGTTCAATTTTTTTCATTTCCAACTTAAGAAATTTTTATGTTGAATTCACAATTTTTTGTCCTTACCACGTATGCTTACAAAGAAAACATGAAGCAAAAAACCACTAGTCGATTATAACTAGTCTCATCTTGTAACATCTAATGAATACTTGGACATTTTGTGAAAGAAAATGAGGTAACAAAAAAATTAATAAAAGGAGGAAAAAGGGTAAGGCGCATGTAACACTAAATGTGGCTAATTGAAATGCTCAAAAGTTAATTAGAAAACATGCAAGAACAAATTTCAATATAGTGTAGTTTGCAATTATAATCAAAATAGTAAGGGATAAATTCCATCAAAATTTCCAAACAAGGCTAAGGGCCCATACATGCATCCATTAAGGTACAAATGCATAAATCTTGGAATGATAATAGTTGGACAAATAGAGGCATGGGCAAGGGCTTAAACTTGAATGTTATTAAGGAGCCATGTTGTAGCAAGGTTGCAATACTTTACATAAATTAAACAACAATAAGGTGGGAAGGGGGTGGAATGGATAGGTCATGATCAAAAGGAAGGTGGATTCAATTAGTAACCAAGGAAAAAAAAAAAAGTTTGACCAACAAGGAGAAAAAGCATGCACATGTTCAATTAGCAAGGAGGAGACAAAAATATATGTGTTTAATGTGCAATGAAAAGAAAGAGAGATGATGAAATAAAAAGAGTGAGTGGGTTTGACCGACAAGGAGGACATAAAAAAGATCTACAAGTTTGAGGGTAACCAAGGAAGAAAAAAAGATGGTTAAAAAGAGAGAGGAGGACTTGGGTTTGAGAAAAAGATGATCTTAGAAAGAAATCAAACTAGGTGGGGGGGCCTTGACCTGTAACTAAGAAAGAAAGTGTGTTAAAGAAGGGCCCAAGTTCGATTTGCAACCAAGAAAGAGAAGGGGGTTCGACAATGACAAAAGAAAAGCAATGACCAAGCTTTTTGGTTCTTTGTGACCTACAACACATGTCACAACAAGCTCACAACGAGTAAGGGGAAGAAAGCAACAAAAAACAACATCCGAAACATACAAATAACAATGAAAAGCATCACAAATAACAACGAAGACCATCATGAAGAGCTTCACAAATAACAACAAGATTTTTCCATCAATTATGATTAGTAAAACTTGCACATGTGCCCATCAACATACCAAGAAGGAGGAGAATGAGAGGATTAGGGAATATATGAAAATCATGTTATAGTTTGAAGTGTAAACACACATGGCATTCAACCATAACATTTGGTGACACCTCTAGCTTGCTTAGGATTTTAGGTTTAAACAAACAAACTTTCACCCATCATCATAGATCTCAAAGTTTGTTTGTATTTTTTATTTCACCTATTGATGTATGTTAAATACTTTTACACAAATAATTATGTGGATTTCACATTTGTCCAATATTATCAAGGGTTAAATCTTATCCATATGTCAAGTGTACATTGTTTGTTCACTTGTTTGCAAAGGTTCATGGAAACATGGCATGTGCTTGTTTGATTTGTTTTCCAATTCAAAATGGTTCCCTATTTTGGAGGTTTATATTTTGCTCAATTCTTAACCAAATAAAGCAATTTCAACATCCATGGGTGTGCCCACCATGGGTGCCTCTAAAACCAAATGGATTGGAGGTTTGGTTATAGAAAGTTATAAGTTTTTATGTGTTTGCCCACTAGCCTATCTACCTTAGCACATAACCAAGACTTTTCAATGTGCACATGCAACACCATGGAATAATGGTGTAAGACATTATTAATGGTAGGCAAACATTTTTTTCCTTCCCAAAAAAAAAATCTCTTCCAAGTTTTTTAATCGTTGATAAAATCATTAAAAATGTAATGTAATTATCAAAAAATATACATATGATTATATTGGTCTTCTCAAGGGAAAAGTTTTCTTTGTGGCAAAATTTTGCCACATTGCAACAAAAAAGGGTTTTACAACTTGTAAAAAGGATTTTGTGGAAAAGATCCCCCATATTCACCATATTTTGAAGGCGGAAAAAGTTGAAATTGCTTCATTTAAACCATAGGTTCTTGCATGTCCCCTTATACAATGGGGTTTCAAAAATATATACTTGTTTCTTTGACATGTAGCAAAATTAACTAATTAAGTTTGATGGCATGTCCATCTACTTCACAAAATTGAAAAAAGAAACCATATTCAAGGGCATATTGATCTAAGTAACATTAGTCAAATGTGGGGTCTTAAACATGCAATTTGGGTCTCAAAATGGAGAGCATTAAACTAGAATAATACTTATTGTTAAAATATAAATATTATCAAAAAAAAAGATGCATGCATGGATGACATGACTCCAACCATGAATAAGAAAGGAAAGAGTTCATAACTAAAGTTAAGGGGGGGTTTGAGAAGTTCTATGTGAACATTTTTCATATCTTTTGGTCTTTGGCACATGATCTTTGGCCCCTCTAGAATCTAGATTATTAAAATTCATGACCATCCTTCATGAAAATCTTGATGTTTAATTGATTATCAAGTTGCAAGTTACAACCCATAACCTTTGACCTCCATTTCATTAGTGACTTACTAATTAACACAAGGTACCACATGAGGCTCTCATTTTGTAACCTTTCATTGCTTGGATAACAACATCATAATATCCTTTTGGATGGATGAAAATATGGCATTATGATCATAATGAAAGATAGTTATGTATGGTAATTGGTTCAAACACTAGTTAAAATGAATAGTCTCACATTGGCTTTCATTTTGTGGCCATTCATGGCCTGGATGAAGATATTGTAATCACTCTTTGTGTGGATGAAAATGGGGCATTTCAATTCTCGTGAGGGATGGTTATGTTTGGTAATTAACTAACTTAAACACATGGTTACTATCAATTGTTGGATGTGAGACTATTCATGGTAAAGCAAGTGCACCCAAGTTAGTTACATAGTCCATAATGGGTGAAAACTAAGTGGGTAATGAGCATAGGTTTGCATTCATGGACCCACAAAAACTATTGAAATTACACAAAATGCAAGGGACCTCAAAAATAGGGACATCATAATAATAAATTTAAGATGGATAAACAAATCCTAATGAATTCAACATTCAACACCATTGTGAAACCTCATGTACATAACACTTAAACTTTGTTGGCAAATTCATGGGATGGTAAATATTTAAATAACAACATGAAGCCCCTTATAAAAGATAAGATTGAAAATTAACATGTAGTGTTTATTTATTAATAATGGAAAGTTCCAAATGTTATTTAATTACATTTGACGATTAAGTTAGAAGGTGAAGAATTGACAAAAATATTATTTTTTCCTTATTCGTGCAAGTTTCACACAAGTTAGTAGTTACTGTATGAAACAAAAATAAAATTAATAACCTTTTATTTTTGGGGTGTGGGAAGCAATGATTTTTAATGTGGTAAAAATTTGTGATTTTGAAAAATTGAAAAACTACCTATGAAAGTCCCTTCCAAAATAATGTTTTTAAAATATGAAATTCACCAAAATCTAATGATTTAGAAGAAAGGGAAGCCAATTATAATATGGGTGACTAGGATTACTCTTTGCTATTGATGATGGTGATGATTTATAGTGCCCCATCTAGTGTTAAAGTAGGGACTTTAGTTGTCATCACACATTGCAATCTTGTGTAGCCATCATTAATCTTTCTTTGTGTGTCAAGTAAGTTTGAAAAAATAGCAAACTCTATCACCATTAATTCCATACCTAGCAAAATTATGGCCACCCATCTTCACCTACTAGAAACTATAGGTAATTCCCATTCAAGTTTCAACATTGTTAAGGCCATCATTGTGAGTTGTACTTGGTCATCAATGACATTACCACAATTTTATAAGTGTGTACTAAGTTCAAGCAATTAGATAAACCATTTTTTCAATTTTACATCCTTGAGCCTTGCAATAAGGTCACCAAATATTGATGGCTAGCCCTTCAATCCTCCATCAACTAGTTTTTCATTAAGTTACAAACTCCTAGAGTCTAGGTTTTATAATTCATTGTACTTGTGATTTGTAATTTAATTATAAGGTTGTTAAGTACACCATTTGAATGAAATGATTGGTAGGGTACAACAATGTGTCTTGTTGTGACTCACAAGTTGCAAGATAAATTATCATTCAATGTTGTGCCATCGCCAAACATGACATTGAAGGTCAAATGTTCCACACTCCTAAACCCAAATAATTTTGTTACATGTGTGAAATAGCAAATCTTTCCATTGTGCCAAATTTTGTTCTTGATTTTCAAAAGGCAAGGTATATATGCTTGTTGAATATAATGCAAAGTGAACAAAATGCATCTAAAGGAAATTGTAGATTTTGAAGCAAATTGAAATTTTTGTGCTTGTGATTGCTCCATTGCTTGTTGGAACATAATGCCCCTTTTGAAACCTCCTTCAAATTTCAAGTATAGATTTTTTTTTCAAGTCCATGCCAATCTAATACAACAAGCAAGAATGGTTTCAAAAGATTTCAAGCATATAGGAATAATATTGGACAACATAACAAAAACAAGGCATAAGTAGAATGAGGGACTACAACAAAGGTGCCCATGTACACCAAATGATTTCACTAGATTTTGAATGAATGCATTAATCATAGTGAACAGGACTTAGTGGGGATGTAGTGAATTCACTAGTTTAGTGAATAAGTTTTAGTGAACCGCACCCACATTTTGTAATAGAAGGGTGATAATTGTAGTAAAACCATTGTTTTGAATGGAATATGCCTAAGAAGGAATACGTACATGTAAAATCTTAAATTATGTTGCAATGAAGGTTAATAACAACAAGAATTTGAACATGTGTTGAATGATCTAAACAAGGTGTTTAGCTTTGTAATTGGAGGATAATTGGTTGATGTAATCATGAAACCAACGATAGTGGTTGACATTTATAGTTGAGGACCACGCCAAGATTATGATTTCATCATCGTCATAAATGTCTTTGTAAAAGATTTCAAGATCATTATAGGGAAAGGGTTTGACTTCAAGTAATATCACTAATGAACAACATGGGAGCCTAATCAATGGAACTAAGCCTGAGGACATTTAGGTTCCAACCATGGTGGTTCAGATTCTAAATGAAGGCATGACCACAACCATATGTTTTTTCATCATCACAAGGGTGTTGGGTCATGGCCAAACCCAAGGATAACTCAGGACATTTGTCACCTATTTGTGCAACTTGAGGTTTTTACAAGGTGGGCATGTTGTTTGCCATACCTTAATATTGAAAAATCATGGTACAAAATGCAAAGATGCACAAAACTTGAAAGGAAATGGTGAACAATTCAAATTGAGTAATTAAACTCAATTTTTTATATTGTAATGAAGGTAAAGTAAACCATAAAGGTAGACAACATGTGTGTAAAAAGGTGATCAAACCAAGTTAAAATAAAAAGCTCAAAAATCACTAGAGAATCTAAGGAAAATGAAATCCTTTTTGGTGAGAAATGAAAGGAGGAAGTTAAAAGGATGTTTTTCTTTCTTCCACTGAACACCAAACTTTGGAACCTTCCTTTGGCCATCATGCTTTGGAGTCTTTCATTTACTTCCGAACATTGGATTCTTCATTTGGTCACCAAGATATGGAACCTATTATTGGTCACCAAGTTAGGTTACTTTTTCATTTTTTCCATTGACCTTCAAGCTTGGTTCCTTCCTTGCCTCCTTAAGAAATTTGAAACATTTACAAAGGTTATCACTTGATGACAACAAACTATCCAGCCTTCCCAAATTTGCTATAAATGGAAAGGCTACAATTAACTATTACTATAAATGGAAATGTTGTAGTAAAATTTTGTGAATTGATACATGCGTAACCTATATGTCTATTTATACATAGTTTGAATCAAGGGTTGCCATCATCATAACAATAAGAACAATTGGCTATGGAAGTTGTTCTTTTATTCCTATTCAAATTACCAAACCTCACCTGTGTTCATATTGTTCTATGAAAAATCATTATATGTTATTTTAAAACCATTCTCTCCAATAATGATATGCTTATTCACAACTTGCTATGTGTTGTTTGAAGGAGATTTAGATTTTATATAATGTACATGGGTTAAAAACATGATGTCCATCAAGTTGTTATAAATGGATTATTAAAAATCTAGCTATTGTAAATGTGATGTGTTGTCCAAGATTTCTGAAACTATGAAAAAATTCTCATTAGTGGACTCATCAAAATCTAGAATCAATGTGGGTTGCCAAATGGGAGGTCTCTTTGTTGATCTTGAATGTCGATGGAGTTTGGATTGTTGAGCAAATATGTGTTTGAAATTTGTCATATTTATTCACTTATACAATTAAAGATCGCCACATTTGCTCACTTGCACAATAAAAAATAACAAAAAATTCTTCAACATTCACAATTTTGTTGCACCTTGTATGTATTAGTAAAAATTTCATGTCACCACATAATATGAACATTAAATTGAACTTATCACCATCTTTATAACACCTATAAAAGCACATAGCCATGTCAAATATGCATCCACCTTGTAATCTGCCACTTCAACCCACCATGCCCAGGTAGTTGGAGGCCATTTGAACAATGTTAGAGAATCCCCCAAAAAAATACTAGTGAGAATGAGGGGTTTTTCCCCAATTTTGTGATATGAAAAGTATGGTGATTTTTTCCAAAATTTTAGCAAAATTAGTCGAATTTGCACTAAAAAAATCTCCAAACATTTCCCCATCTTTTTTTGATTAATTTTTAAATTTTTTGGAGAATACATCATTTGGATGGAATAATGATTTTTTTTGAAGAGGGGAAGAGGGGGGATTTTAGTCACTTGGCAAATTTTATTTTCAAGTTTTGAAAAAAAAAAAAAAAAAATGGTAATTGAGGTCTTCTACAGGCAGATTTTGGACAAGAAATTCCAAAAAATTTGCCAGATTTATATCACATTCTAATAGATCACCAAAATGTAGAAAGAAGCTTACATTTTTTCCTTTCATAATTTGTTTATAGCAAAATTTGGCTAAAACCTTTTATGAATAATTGCCACCTTGTCTACATCACAAAACTGTTTAAAGAAACACTGGTGGAGACTTAGCACCTCATGTAGGATTATAATTTAGTATACAAGCTTGGGGGCAGGCCACTAAATTGTGATAATTTGTGTGTACCATATAAAGGTTTCGTGGAGGGTTTGCAATATCATTTATGTTATCACACTTCTATACTTATTAGAGGATCTCCACCCCAAAACTGCAAACGGCTCCTTTATGTTAAGATAGAATAGTGTTTAATGATCATTGTCCCCACCCACAAACGTCATAAAGTCCATTTAAAGAGTCAAAGACCATTTATATCTTTACACCTGGACAAGTAGTCAATGTCCAAATCCATAGTAGAAAAAAGATTTTGAAGGGGTTAAAATGACCACTGCATATTGGACATCAATACAGCGTCCTGCTGCAAGATTCAATGAAAAGGGGTGTTTGCAGGTTTGAGGTGGAGATGCCCTTAGTACTTACTTATCAATTGTCAACACTACTCAATTACATTCAATTGTGACATTGTGAAGTTGCAACAATTGTAAGAACCTCTCACAAGTTTTGTAATGTATTTGGAGGAACGCTTATCGAGTGTAAGAACCTCTCAAAAGATGTGTAATGTATTTGGAGGAATGCTTATCAAGTGTGAGAACTGATGCGGTATTTCAGAAAGCAAAATGCTTGCACTTGTGGGTGTTCTGTTTTTCAAAATGCTTTATAAGGTTTTTTTAATGTGATACCAGCAAGCAGGTACCCCTCAAGTATCACAATAATTTTTTATAAATTTTTTTTTGGGTCATTTTTATTCTGTCCAAGGTCCAATTCCCATAATGCCCATGACCTCAGGTGTTACCCTACACATAAGTTGTCTTAAGAAAGTGGTGTGGGCATGCATGTGACCAATGTGCACTTTGATGACATCCATTGTTGGTTTGCAAAGGTCTGGAAGCCATCCTTGTGATACTAATTTTTTACCCTTCATTCCCTCAAAGATATGAAGTACGGGCAGTGGGATTGACCAGAATCAGGTCTGCCTTGGCTCCACCTCTTGTGGGCCATTGTTCTGGTAAAGCTCTCCACCTTGGGCTCCACCCTACATGTGACACCCTTTGTGGACCATCCTCCCATTTTCACTTGTGACCTCTTACTAGTGCTTAATTGCTTAATTTGACTACCTATAAGTTATGTCTTTAGTAGTGCATTTGGGGACTTAGTGAAAAATAAATTGGGAAAATATTTGATTGAAAAACAGAGTTATCCGGAATGTCACCATGCCTTTGGGCCCTAGTTTGACTCTTTAATTCTCGTTACATCCCCAATTTGGGTGTAACTGTTCAGTGAGAAAAATTGGGTACTGTTTCATGAAACTGGGTATTAGTTCCAACAAATTGCAGGATCTTGTTTTGGCAAGGCTTAATTTAAGGAAGAACAGGAGCAACAGTGAAGGCGTACGGAAGGCAAATCCAAAACTGGGGGTGAAATTTCTGGGAGAATCAGAAAACTGATTTGGTCCCTCCCTTTTTTTCCATGTGTACTGTTTTCATCCTGACTTTTCCTTTATTCCCCAGTTTTCAGGAAACTGGCATCCAGTAACCCAAGTCTGGGGTACTTTATGGATAACTCTAAATTGTCCTTAACTTCCTTCCTCATTTCCTCTTTGTCATAGTGCTTCAATTACAATAAAGTTTTGCCAGCCAGGTTTAAAGTTACATGACCTTTGCGCAAAAACTTTCAAGAGTTGGCTCTCTTTCATACCCATACCTGGTGAGAATCTCAACCCTTGGAGCTACTGGCAAAGTTACAACCAGTGTTGGGTGGGTAGTAAAAAAAGTGAGAACTGATCAGGGTCTCACCTTGACTATCGTCACCTGCAACGATACACTGTCTGAAACTCACACCACAGGTTCTCACTGGAATGAGAACCGGCCACTTGAAAAGTGATCTGTTTAGTGATTTTTTAAAGACCCTGATAGGGTATTAATGAGGAGTACAGTTTGATGATGCAACCCTGCACAGCTTTATTAGTAATCACATGTAGATTGTGAAAATGTACAAAGGGATAAGAAAAAGGAAAAGGGAGAATTTATAGGATGTCAAGTTAGTTTAGACAAGGTGTTGAAATCTCTCCTTGTCAAAATTGATATCTTGTAGTAGGTTGATTATATTTTTTTATGTCAATAATCTATCGCTTGCAATAAGTCGGCCATGGTGATAGAAGGTGTGTTTTGAAGGGGTGGAAGTTAGGAAGTGGCTAGGCCTATAGTTATCACCTGACTTAAAATGGAGGATGTTTGTAACTTTTGCAATGTGATTGAATTTTTTTGACGAATAAAAGTTACCAAGACACAAAGATGAAGGCCTTCTGGCCATTTAAAACTCCAAATGGCATTAGCACACTTGTGTAAAAAACATGTCCGCCTGTTTGTGTAGACATTCAAATACTTCAATTGATAAGAGGAGGATTTGATTAGTGATGTTGCAACCCTAGCCTTGGGCTTACGACCAAAGCAAGGGCTTGCAAGGTTGCGGGCCAAGAGGGAAGCCCGGGGGTCACATCTCATGCTCCCTGGAGTGCAAAAGAGTGCGAGGGAATGAACCCTCACACTCCCAAATGAACTCCCATTTTGGGAGTTGGAGTCCTAATGGACTCCCAAATTTTCAAAGGGTGATTGCAGGAGTCAAAACCCATTGGATTGAAGAGTTATTTATATCATTGAAAAGCTATTGAAATGTAGATGTCTAAAATGGGCTTACATGACCCATTTGGACATTTGAAACATAAGTTATGGCCAAAAGACATGCCGGGAGTCAAATTGGTAGTTTGACTCCCAACCACTAAAAGTCAAGAATCAACTTGATTTCCTTTTGTGCATGTGGCATGCGACTTACCGTTGAAAAGCTCTTGACAAGGGATATAACTTTTCTTTGAACCGCATCTCAATCAGAGGTCTGCACACAAAGTTATGGGGCCCCAAATTTGCAAGAATCCTAACTTTGGGAATTTTGGGACTCCATGTGGGAGTCTTGGGACTAAATGCCATTTGGATGTGGGTCTCATGGAGAGGCACATAGTTACTATAAGGGGGAAGGTGGTGGCTTTCCCCAAGTCCAGGCCATGGTGAGTCTTATGAGTCTAAATTTGCCCGTGGTTCGTCCTAGCACCAAAAGTGCTTTAATTATGCATTAACCAACTTGTTGTTTTGTTTGTGTAGGTCCATGTGAGTGATTAAAGTGCTTGTCAATCTTCCTAGTCCCATCCCGGAGCTTTAGCACGCCCATTTACCCCCGAAGTACTGCGAGCCAAGGAGCGTGCCCCAACTTCCTACTCTTCTATTGTTTTCATCTTAGACTCACATTTGAGTCTCTTGAGGAGGTTGGGAGTGCGTCAAGTGAGGTGCTGGTTGTGATAGCTCCATTCTTTGACTTGAACTACATTGAAAGTAACAAATCCTTTAGTGGTGTAAGATTGGGAAAGTAAATCTACTTACATTGAGTCACAATGACAACGTAAGCTAGGATGCAAATGTTATCTTTGGTGAGCATAATGTTGATTCATTGACAAGAAGGGTTGAACATGTTTGAAGGAAGTGCATGGAATTGTCTTTGCCCCATCTGGAAGCTAACATCCCACACAATGGTAGTAAAAATGTCACAGACTACATCATGGGTTCTTGCTCACTCATTGCCATGAACACAATATAAAAGGTGGATACCCATAAGGTTGATGAGATGTGTGCACACACATCAAAGGATTCTTGCAACTAAAGGATGGGGCAATCCAAGTTGTGTTCAAAGCACTATGGAAAAGACTAAAGAAACTAATTGAAAGGCTAAGAAGATTAGTTGAGTTATAAACCAAACACCCACCCTTGGGTTAAAATATGATAAAATTTAAACATGATGGGCTTCAGATATCTTGTTGAAGGGCATGTTGAAAAAGGTATGATGGTGCAAATGCTATGAAATGGAATCTTGAAGTCGAACCATTTGTTGCCCAATGAATTGTTCAAAAGGAGGGAAACACACACAAGTTGTAGGTGGTAGAAAATCACATGTTGCTTTGAGGTGTTGTTGTCAACTCGTGTTAAGGCTTTATTAATTAACCATAAACCTAGCAATTATGACTAAAATTACAAGGGCCCAATTCCCTAAATAGGCTATTGGGGCGATGGTGGTTGTTGTATGAACCTAATGCCACCGAAAGTTATTGGGAAAAAAACTTATTTACAAGCTAAAGGTTTTTTTAGGCTATCAAAAGATCCTAAACGTAAGAAGTGCCCAAATACTTGAAGGAAGGAAGAATTATTATTTTTTTAAATTATGAAAATGGAGGAGGGAGGTGTACATCATAAGAGATATGGTGGCCATCGCACAAAATAATGAATTAGAATTTCAAGGGCTACTTGAACATCACCCATTTTAAAAAGAAGGTCCACATGTCGAACATTTTTTAACATGACAACTTTGATGAAGGATTATGTGAATGATGAGGTGCCCAATGGAAACCCCAAGGTTCTAATTCCTTCTAATGGGGTGGTAAATTGGGATGGGGTGTTGAAGTTAGGCGACAGGCCAAAGGTTAACCATACTACACATCTCTAAGGTTGGATAGAAAAACCTATTGCACAAAGTTTAGTCTGGAAATGTACATATGCAAATGATATAATAGAAAGGGGACTTATGATGTGAATGTCATTTATAGTGGATGGAAATATACAAGAAATGAAACAACTGGTTATAGAACATAAAGCCCTAAAATGGGTTACAGCGAATAGTGCCCTTCTTAAGGGATCACCTTGACTTGTTCCCACAACAGAAATGATGACGGTGACATCACCTTCACAATTACAGTGACTATAAAACAAGGGAGATTCAAATGCTTAGAATGCATGAACATTGCATAATTTCTTCACTTATTGCACAATTTTTTTGAAATATGACCCCTCTTTACACCAAATCGAAAGTGTTTATTACGTCTAGCTAGAGAACAACTGAATCGAAGTGAAGGTCCAAAATGCACTTGATGCCGTGGATTATTACTTCATACTCACCTTTAATTGTGACTCTGAATTGATGCAAGGAGAACAATATAATTTGGTTTTCAACATATTAAGAACCTTCTTTGAAATGAAATAAACCTTGCCTATTGTGAGGGTAAATTAAACCAAACAAAATGTTCTTCCATTTTGCTTTTAAAAAATTTATCTAAAAAGGTTTTAGAATCATAAAACGGTGTTGGGTTAGCTTGCATTTGCTAAAGAACTTTTCATATTTAATTTTGTACTTAAAAGTGCCTCCCTTGGTATTTTATTTTTCTAGAAAGGTGTAAGGAAAAAAAAAATTGCATTACACTTTAAGAAGATCCTTGAAATTTGAAAACATTTTTTATGTAAGGTAAGGAATTACAATTTTTAGCAAATAAAAAAAATCTTAGTTTGTCATATTATAAAATAACTTAATTAGTTTGTGAAAATCGCCTTTGAAATCTGATTGATATTAAATGCATGCAAATTGGCACTTTTGAAAACCAACTAGAATTATTTTTTAAAAAATATTCTTATCAATTCTCTTTTAAAATGATTTAAAAAAAATTAGGATGATTTTACAAACTAATCTAAATTTTTTTTTGGGAAATGACCTATTAGTCAAGGGCCTTCTAGCTTTTCAAAGTTACTATCCAGCCTAGAGAAAAACTTCCAAAGGCTAAAAGTTCTTATTTCTCTTTTTCCTTTTTTACAATTATGTTTCTTCAAAAATGGACAAGTTCTTTACGCATGTGAAAGTTCCATATAGAAGTCGTTCCAATATTTTCAACCTCCTTTGGCCTACTAACCTCAGGGATTAAAAATTTGAAAGGCCTTCTATATGGAACCTTTTCCTAACCTCTTTTAGATGACAACTTTGTGGAAGAAATAAACGATTACTTTTGATCTAGTACAAGATGTAGAGGTTATATTTCAAGTTCCATAAGATGGCCATGAAATGGTTGTTAACAACACCTAGGGTAGCCATTGAAGTATTGGGTCAGCTTGGTCAACTCATAAGGGGGCATAGGTAGGTTGTAAAGTAGCACAAATCAGTTGTTATATATCATAGGTGGGTAATTAATATTTAGAATGGGCAATGATGGTTGAAATTAAAATGAAAATTTCAAAACTTGTGGATTAACAAGTATGGACGTGTACTATTATTAAAACAAATACTCTTGGTCAAGAATTTTTGGCAATTGCATCATTTTTTCAAATGTACTACTAGCCTTATTTGTTTAGGACCTACCTCTTTCATAAGTGTGCAACATGTTCATTTCATGGTTTTGAAAGAAAATAAAAAGGAAAAAATGGTTCAATTTTATTAAAATTGTCAATTTATGGACCTTAAAAGTAATCCAACATCAAAAGGAAAACTTGCACATATTGAACAATCGAGAAATTTGTAAAGTGACTTGACCTTTGGGTCTTTCTTTTACCTCGTACTCTCTATTTCAACTTCAAACCTTACTATTCACAAAGTGAAGGAACATAGTACCGTGAACCCTAGACCCTGTCACATTAGGTTCAAACTTAGTATCTTATTTAATGCACAATTTTAAAATAATTATGAAAACAATAAGCATAGTGATAGTGAAAAAACTCCAAAAATAAAATAAAATGATGAAATTCAGATTATCATAAAATTTTGTGTAATTTGAGTTTGGGAAAAAAAACGCAAGAGACCATACACATAAGAGGATTGACTCCCACATTGTAAATGAATTTAGATAGTAAAAGAAAATGTCTTGATCCTCACAAGTTGTGGCTACAACCCCCCATGGATTTTTTTAAAAAATGAGAACTATGTCATTTTGTCACTTGCTACACATAAATTTTCTTCATTTTGAATTTTGTTTGTTGTCATTTCACAAGTTTGCCACACACACCAACCTTGTTGTGCACACCAACTTTGTGCACATAATAGCTTTGTGACAACTCCATATATCATTGTTCTAAGATTAGCTGCAAGTTTTATTTGCCATCGATTTATTTGGGAATTAAGCCAAAGATTGTTGGGACACTAGCCATTGTTTAAAGTGGGACTTATGGTGACATGAAACATTGTTAGCTCACCATCAACATTTGGGTGTTAGTGTTTGTGCTTTTTAAATTTGTGTGATGAAGAAAGTTCATTGCAAATTTGTGTAAGACATGTTCATAGTGATCACCAAAATATTTTTGTGGCACTTCATTTTCATGCTAAAGGTGATGGAATATGATCTAATACATTATTCCAATTGTTGTCAAATGCATGGATGAATTAGATCAAATTGTGCTAAAACCAATTCAAGTGACCAATTGTTCTTGAATCAAAATACATTAAGTTCATAAAGTTTGAAATTGAACCTTGAAACCGAAAGTGACCAAAACAATCAACTACAAAGCACTACTTCAATGAAAAAATAAAATAAAATTTATGTTAGATCATGTTTATGGATATATATTTCAACATGCCTTTGTGTTTTCTTCCAGATTTAATCAAGATCATTATGCAAAGAAATATTCTTTTGTCATCTTGGAAACTATTTTAATTTCAAATATTTTCATTCTTTTCATTCAACCTACAATATATTAGAATTAGTGGCAAAATTTGTAAAGAGTTTCAAATCCCAAACATTTTAGCATCATTGTCACCATGAATTGCTCCAAAATATTTATGTGCAATAATTTATAGCATCAAATTATTTTAAGATATAGAAACAAATTTAAGAAGGAAACTTAGGATGTAATTATGTTTTTCATGAGGTTACTATAGAAAGGCCTTGAAGGAAAAATAATGGATGATTTTTTGAAAGTCATGCATTGTCTTTTTTCATTGTTGGGTCAAAACCTGTAATTAGGAGCCAAATGGATTACATTGGAAAAGACTACAAGTCTTTTTTCCCCAAAATTTTTTTTACATGCAAATGAATTTTTGAATGAATTTTTTTATAACTTGTTGTAAAAAATATTTAAATGTTCCCGAAGGCATCACATTTTTTTTGTTAATCATTATTGAATAAATATGAATTTTTAAAAGTGTGCAGATTCCTTATAGATTCAATGTTTCATTTTGAAAAATGATCCAAATTTTAAGTCATCACCAAAAAATTCACTTTCTTTAGTTTTATTATACTTTAAACTATAACTTTCCACTACAAGAAAACCATGTCCATTGCAACTCATCCAATGCAACTTGAAAATGTCACATAAAACTAAATTATAATTAAACAAACAAATTGCAATGCACATGGTTTTTTCATAGTGTTCTTTCATACATCATGTACATTATAACCCATTTATATGCGGTAAAAGACTTTTGAAACTCTGAAATTTTGAAGCAATTTTGAAACATTTTTTGAAATTTTAAGTTTTAAAATTCCACATTTAAAAAAGTATGAGTGTTTTTTGAGTGTGGCTAATATGTTTTTATCATTTATAAAATTTTCAATGATTTTAAAAAAATTATATGAGTCCTTTTGATAGTCCTTTGCAAAATTAACTACATCTCATGTAGTAGGTGTATATTTTCAAACATCATAAATTAAAACCAAAATTTGAAATTGGATCAAATGAATTTTTACTCCAAGTTCTTCAACATTCATATGAGGGAAAAAGGACCAACTTGCCATGATTACTATGGTTTTAAATGGTAATAAAAAAAAATGTTTGATTTCGATTGATTATGTTTAACATCTGACACCCTTTTTGGCTCCTAGTTACATGTTTTGACCATGTTGATACTTAATGTAGGTGATGGTTTACCTTCTTCCACTTCATAGTACTTGGGTAGTACCTAGGTAAGTGGGTATGTACCATAGGTAAATAGGTATGGAATATAAATGGTTATTATGTAGGTACGTAAATAGGTTAAGCACTTGGTGGCTATTAAGTAGGTAACTACATGAAACAATAAGTACGTAGTTAAATAGCATGGTTAGTTATGGGACATGAATACCAGTGCAAAAAATCTTCTTGTCTACATAAAATTGCATATGGAAGATTATGTGTGGTTTCACCTATTTTATTTTTGTATGGTTGGATTCACATGAAGGTGGTAAAGGTAATAAACTAGCAAAATGAACGAACATTAACTTGATCCCATTCACATTTTAAAAAAATAAAAATCCAAAAAATAAGTTGGCATGTGGCATGCCATTAGGATTAAGGATAGGTATATGTCCTGAAATACCTTATCCTTAAAACTAAATGTATTAAAAAAATTGGCCTCAAATTAGGGTGGAATAAGGATGTTAGATTTGACCCTTCTATGGTTTAGGTGCCATCACCCTAGGTTTGAATTGTTGAATGTAAGGTTCAATTGATAAACCCCTTGTGAGAAGAATGCACAAGTTTAGTTTACAATTAAACTTTAGCTATTTGAACCTATGTTGGCAATTTTTTGAATTTTAGTAAGTTTATGTAATGTTATATGGTTAGGTTATAGGGTCTTTGGACCAAAGGTTCCAAGGTTTCTTGGAAATGTCATTAAAACCTAATTGGAGATCTGGTCTATTTTCAAAATTGAATTGAAACCTAAACTAGGGGTGTTGCCACATTTTCAAAAGGTTTAAATTCTCTAAGCACATAAGTACAATTTTATTGAAAAAATATATAAATTGGACTTTACATTATTGCATTTGATTAGTTATATATATTCAATATTACATGATTTTTATGTTGGAGTGTGTGTACCCCTAACCTAACAAAAACTTTGGAATTAGTTTGACTTAAAACAAGGTTTAATTCCATCTCCATTGCACCAAACTAAACCAAAAAAAAATTAAAACCAAAACTAAAAGTTCCTTTTGAAATCAAGAACCAAGACAACACCAGTTTGATCCTTTCAACCAAGAGAGAGTTAGATATATTGAAAATTACACTATGTTTTTTATTAAAATCCACCTTGTGTAATATATGTCCTACTTGTTAGTTTGACATTAATGTAAAATGTGATGTTAGTGTTTCACATATTACATTAATGTCAAATTAAAATATTTATTATATTGAAGTGGATAAAATCAAATAATTTGTCTCACAAAGCCAAGGCCAATTGTTGTTGATGTAAGGAAAACCATATTCTATTGTAATGGCTAGTGTGTTATTTGTTCACTTTGGCCTAGGCCTTGATGATGGGGAATGACGGAAATATTATAAATGTTCATTGTTCAATTATATTTTTATTGTCTTGGCATACTAATTTATTATCCCAATAATCAATTTTTTGAAATGGTTAGGTGGTTCATATGATTTGATTTAAAAGGCATCTCCTTTTACTTTTAACACCTTACAACTAAATTGTCATGGGATAAGTGAAAAACCATTGTGAGGGTGTTTGAAGGTTTTGGATCACATAATCTAAAACACAATCAAGATTTAAATCATCGATTATTGGAATAAAATAATGAAACCTTGGACACCCTATTGTTATTCTAGGAAAAAATAAAATCGGTGGCGTTTCAAAGTCCAACATGAGCAAAATGAAAACATGAACTAATTTTTGTGTAGTGTTTTTTTGGGTGATTTTGTGTTATAACTAAAAGTGGCAATGATGCATAAGAAGATTTAGCCAAATTTGGCTACAAGTTAAATATGAAAGAAAATTTTAAATTTTTAAAAAATATTTTTGGTTACTCACTTAAACCTTGTATAAAAATTTAGCAATTTTCTTAAATTCTAGTCGAATTTTGACTATTGAAAATTTCAAAAAATATGATTTTAGCACGTTTAATTTTTAATATACATTCTTGGCTATGTATAAACAACAAAATAAATACTTTCTCCATGGATTGTTTCGTTTATAAAAAAAATAAAGGCAAAGTCTATTAGGGGTCTAAGTAGAGTAATGTGGTTGATGATTGAACGATTAATTTATCACTCACCTCCCTTTCACTCAGTCCACTTCCTTTATTCATGGGTGTGAGGCAAATTTTTGTCCCTCTACTCCTAGTTCTATGAGGTGACTATACTTGAAAGTACATATGCTACCAATGAAGGAAAAATGCAAGTGTATTTCTAGATGTTAAATTGCATTTGTAGTTGAAACCAAGTAATTTGCCACTTATGCATCATTTATGGTTTAGAATTGATAAATATATTTTCCAATCTTAAACACCTCAAATCCTAAAATTTTATGTTGAATTGTCATTCATTTAAACCAACTTTTAAGGGTTCAACACCATGTTCAATTTAGCTATAGACCATTAGCCACTTGAAATATTATTCTTAACACATATGTTATTCAAATCTGGCTTGCTTTAGTTTAGTAGAAAATTAACTACAAGGCACACCTTGCTCCCAAATCCTAAGCTCTACAGTTAAACTAGTAAAAAGTTATGCCACCAAACCCGATAGGGTTTTATGTAGGTAGTGAGTTCAACTTGGTTGTAAACCACCAGCCATTTGAAATATTATTCCTAACATATATGTTATTCAAATTTGGCTTGCCTTAGCTCATTAAAAATTTAACTACAAAATGCTCCTTGTTACCAAATCCTAAGTTCTGTAGCTAAGCCATTAAAAAGTTATGCCACCAAACCCGAGAGGGTTTTACGAAAGTAATAAGTTCAACTTCGCTGTAGACCACCAATCACTTGAAATGTTTTTCTTAACACATATGTTATTCAAATTTGGCTTGCCTTAGCTCATTAGAAAGTTAACTACAAGGCACACCTTGTTACCAAATCTTAAGTTTTGTAGTTTAACCAATAAAAAATTATGCTACCAAACTCGAAAGGGTTTGTGAGATTTCTTTGATATTTCAATTTCTCAACACTATCCCTACTCACTTCCATTCTTTCAAAACTATTACAAATGTCCATTCTACTCTCCTTCCTACCATCCACCAAGAATAATCATTTTTTTCTTCCTCAACAAGGTTCGGGAACAAGTATTTTCAAAATTTGAATTGAAAATTATGTCCAGGGAAAGAAAGAGCCACCAATGATTTGAATTTGCCCTCTTAAAGAAAAGAAAAAAGAAGGATGTGAAGGAAGATCCCAACTCGGTGGCCAATGGAAGGTTCCATTATTTGGTGGCCTTTAGAAGGTTCCATTGCTTGGTGGCCCTTGAAAGGTTCCATTGCTTGGTGGCCAATGGAAGGTGAAGGAAAAACACCTTTTCATTTCTTTTCACTTTCCTCCCAACAAATTTTACTTAAACCTTCAAAAAAAAAATTCCTTTGACCTTAAGGTCTTACTTTACCACGGTTTTAGGCCGTTACTTATGCATTTTTTCCTTGACCTATAAATTACGATTATGCATCTTGACGTAACAAGTCTTCCACACATTCATTGTCGATTTGATTTTGATTGAAGATTTGATTTTTTTTTCCTTTCCTTGAAATTATAGCATCGTGCATGGTCATGTCTTACGGGCCCCAAGCCGCTCAAATGAATGAAAAATCATTTCTGGAGTCATCCCTAAATTTGACACTAACGTAACATCCTTGTGATGAAGATCCCGAAATTCGAAAAGTGCGCGCTCGTATTGAAGTTGAACCCCTTCAAGCCTGGTACTATTGTATTTCTTTGAATTTTCGCACCCTGGTGATCTTGTTGCAAGTTGACCCCGCTTCTGGTGATGAACCTAAAATTATCTATGAACGTTGTTACGAAACTAAAAACATTTATATCTTCGCATGGTTTTTAGTTCTCGGCATTGGACACTATTGTTGGTTGTGCGGTTTGATTCGTCGACTAGCTCTTAATAGCAAGGTGAACTTCCTAGTTTGCACCATTCGACACCTCTTATGTTTCTTGAAGTTATGAACCATCATTGTGGCATGGCCCAAGATTCAACATGTCATTGGAGTTCTTCGTTGAGCTTATTCATAATCTGAATAAATGTTTCATTTATTATGAAACTTTTGTTGCCATTGCCACATTATCACACTATTTATTTAACCATTACGTTGTTTCGAATTAATCTTATGCTTATAGGGCTTGAAGATTGTTCTATTTTTATTGGACCTTTCATTAACACCCTTCAACGGCTTCATGAATCTCAAACATCCTTCCTACTGACTAAATGCTAAAACAAGACCAATGTTTTGTTGAACACCACGAATGTTGGTGCTTGATTTTACCCCCAACCCTCTAGAGATTTTTCATCCCTAATTACGCAAATGAGGTTCTAAAACTATGGTTACCAACTTTTCACTTAAAAAAAGAACTAACCCAACATCTTATTCACTAATATCGTATTTCGAAAAAGAAAACACCTTCCATGCCACCATGCGCATTCATCATTCCTTATTCTAACTTGAAGTTGCCAAAATCCCCTACTAACCTTATCACACTCAAATACCCCTGATGTAATTCTTAAAAATTGAAACTACCGCACATGGTTGTGTCAATATGGCTCACAATGGGGTTTAAAGGTAATGTGTAGAGGATTAAAAGGTGCACCCACAACCTTTTAAATTGCTCAAAAATGTGTGAAAATTGAAATAATGCCTTTCTAAAGTTTGGGTGGTCAAAAGTGAGAAAAAAAAACTTTCCATGCACATGGCAACCCATGAGAATTTACTTTGTCACCTAAAACCAAATAGTCATATGTTGATTAGTGGACTTTATTTATTCTCATCACCAAGATGGATGAAAAAAAACAACCAATGTTCTCAAAATAATCCAAGCCACTTTTGAACATATGGTTAAAATTTAGTCTAATTTAGGGTTTAGAAATCAACACTAATGAGTATGAAATCATCATATTCACCAAAGCATTGTGAAAATTTCTTAGAGTTTGTGAACGCAAGGTGCTTTGTTTTTTTCATTCGTTGTGTTGGTGGTTTTAATTAGGTGTGTTTGCAAGCTTGGAACACTCCAACTATTACACCTCCTACCTATAAACTCTTGTCCTTTTGATTGCCATGGCTTAAGTGTTTTTCATGATCACCGTGGTCTTGGTGTTTTTCTTGATTGTTGTGGTTTTGTGTTTTTTTAAATTAACATGGTATTGGTGTTCATTTCGATTGCCATGGTCTTGAGTTTTTCACGATCATTATGGTTTTGGTTTTCTTCTTCATCATAGTGGTCTTGTGTTTTTCATAATCATTGTGGTCTTGGTGTTTTTTTTAGTCTTTGTGGTTTCATTGTTCTTTCTAACTTCACCATGGTCTTGTGTGAACTTCAAGAACCTCATAGTCTTGGTGTTTTTCTTGATTGTTGTGGTTTTGTGTTTTTTTTTTAATATCACCATGGTTTTGGTGTTCTTTTTGGTCATCATGGTCTTAGTGTTCTTTTTCGTCAATATGATATTATGTTCCCCCTTATCACTATGGTCTTTGTGTTCTTTTTTATCATTATAGTCTTGTGTTCCTTCTAGTTGCCATGGTCTTGTGTTCCTCCTAATTGTCATGGTCTTGGTGTTCCTTTTGATCACCATGGTTTTGGTTACTCTTGATTGTCGTGGTCTTATGTTCTTTCCCATTGTCTTGTGTTATCCGTAATTGTCATGGTCTTGGTGTTCCTTTTGATCACCATGGTTTTGGTTACTCTTGATTGTCATGGTCTTATGTTCTTTCCCATTGTCTTGTGTTATCCATAATTGTCATGGTCTTGGTGTTCCTTTTGATCACCATGGTTTTGGTTACTCTTGATTGTTGTGGTCTTATGTTCTTTCCCATTGTCTTGTGTTATCCATGACTATCATGGTCTTGGTGTTCCTTTTGGTCATCATGGTATTGATATTCTTCTTGATCGTCATGGTCTTGTGCTACTTTTAGTCATTGTGGTTTTAAGGTTCCTCTTGGTTGTTGTGGTCTTGTGTTCTCCTTGGTTGTGATGGTCTTGATGTTTTTCTTGATCATTGTGTTTTTTGTTTTCTTCCTAGTTATTGTGCTCTTGGTTGTTGTCATCTTATGTTCTCTCACGTTCCTAATTTGCATTTGTCTTCTATTTTATTATTTCATTTGAGGTTTTTTTATTTTGCTTGTTTTCAATGCACTTATCCATTAGAAACCAATAACCTTGTTATTTAATGCCTTTGTGCTTGTTGTTTAGTCTGTGCTTATTGTCTAACCTCTTGTTGAAACCATGTTATGCATTTAAGATTCACAACCTTATACTTTTGTGGATTTGTTCACAAACTTACTTGAAAATTATGGTGAAAATTATCACCCACTTCTTTTATAATTGTTGGAGTTTAAATTGCAATAAATTGTGTTCTAACAAGTTTGTTAACAACTTTTTGAGTTGTTCAATTTGTTGCAATCCTAAAATTTGTTGTTTTTCAATCATTAGTCCTCTTTTTCTTTTTGTCTTCATTTTTAATTTTTTTTATACAATTGTTTTGTCCATGCCTTTTTCTTTAAGACATCTAGGTATTCAACAAATGTCACAACATGTGATTGGGAACATTCAATTAATTAATGGATGCAATGTACATCCTTAATGGTTGAATTTTATTGTACCATTGTCTTAAGGTTAAAATGCTATAAACATGTATCCCTAAATCCAAATTTGATGTTTTTCTTTGTGAATGATTGTTTTAAAGCTTGATCTAAACATCTAGCCAAGCCTATCTTGTGTAGTTCCATGTGATTGCTTTTAAACACAGTTGCATCCTTGACCTTTCTAAATGTTGTTTTAAATGATTTGAAACAAGATAAATTTGATGGTTGTAAAACATGTGATGTGTGGGATGATAAAGTGATCATGTTTAACCCAAATTTTTGTGTCCGTTTTATTACTTGTAAGGTAACATGATTATTTCTTAGAGTTAATTTATGAATAATTGCATGTTGTTTAATGTGACAAACAAACCTCCATAGCCAAACACCCTCTTTGAATATGTTGGTGTTGTTTTGTGAAAAAGGTCCAACTCACCCCTAAACCAAACATTGCCTTTCAAAAAATCGTTTGCATTTTTTCTTAAATTGTCTTAAAACACACCCATAATCAAATGCTCACTTGATGAAAAAAAATTCCACCTTATTTGTTTTCAGCAATGTATGTGAAAATGTGTTGTCTTTCGGCATCACAAAACATATTTAAATATAATGATGACTATTATTTTTTTAATACTAGTTTTTTACCATGCCCATAATTGCACACAAAAGTAACATTCCATTTGGATACCCCAAAAAAACCAAACATAATTTCTGAAGGCTGAGCATTCAATTGTAGGGGCTATTTGAACATTGATCTCCACATGTGCAACCATTCACCAATACTGATTTCCACTAGACCAATGTTCGATTACCAGGTAATGTTCGGTGAGGGGCATGTTTACCCTGCTAGTAGTACCAATTCAGAGGTACTACCCTCAAAGCTGTTGACTATTGAAAGAAAAGGAAACTATTTAATTTGGAGTTGAGATGTTGAGGTAGTCATTGAAATTCAAGAATGCCAAAAAAGATCATCAACTTGCTTGGAGTGTTGATGCTAGATTGCTCCAAAAATGCAGACCAAAAGGCCATGTTCTTGACATGATCAGTCCATAACTTATTACAGAGTTGAATTCAGAGTTGATTTTTCAGGCAACATGGCAAAGTTGTATGAGGGGGCATGAAATTCTGGTGTCTGGCTGAATTGCACTTCAAGAAATGAAGTGCTTGTCCCGTGGGGACTCAGGGAGCTCGATCATGGTTTGCTGTTGGTTAGTCACTAATGAATGTCTCCAGGAACTTGGCTTACATTAGTACTCTGATGAGGTCCAGTTTTTTATTTTTATTTTATAATATTAAAATTAGTAAAGTTAATAATATTTTAAATTTTGTGATGTAGCCAAATTGGCAATCATCCACAAGTAGATTTAGCCAGAGAATCCTTTTATATTTGGCTAGCTGTCTACTGGAACCTGCTGTAGAAAGCCGGTGATTTTAATTTTAAGTTTTTGGAAATCTAGCAAATTAGGGCAGTTTCTTTCACAAAAAGTCTTTTGTATGTGTTGAAATCCTATTCTTTAGGTTGAAAAATGTGAAAATATCCCCCCCCCCCCCAATAAAAAGGCAATCATGAGGACATGCTACAAAGAGGTGCCAGAGGTGGGGACCTCTGAAGTCTTTTGGCGAAAGCCCAAGAAAAAGGTTGGAACTTTAACTGGATTCTCAATTTTGCAATTCAAAGGAATCAAGATTTGGACCAAAAATGGGCTGGCTTTGCACTCAAAAAGGAATTCAAGATTTGGGAGAAAGATAGGATTTGCTTGTGTTAACTTTGCAATAAAAAGAAAATCAAGATGTGGGAGAAAGATGGGTTTAGCTTGGGCTAACTTTACACCCAAGAGGAAATCAAGATGTGGGAGGAAGGTGGTGTTAGCTTGGGTTAGCTTTGCACCCAAGAGGAAATCAAGATGTGGGAGAAAGATGCGGTTAGCTTGGGTTAACTTTACACTCAAAATGCAATCAAGATGTGGGAGGAAAATGGTATAGTTTGGGTTAACTTTACACTCAAAATGCAATCAAGATGTGGGAGGAAAATGGTATAGCTTGGGTTAACTTTGCATTAGCTTTGTACCCAAAAGGAAATCAAGATTCGGGAGAAAGATGGGTTAGTCTAACTTTGCACTCAAAAGTAGATCAAGATTTGTGAGAAAATAATAGGTTAGCTTTGCACTCAAAAGGAATCAAGACTAAGTAAGTTCTTAACCCAAGGCAATTTATTATGAACCTGGTAATGCTATAATTTGTGAGGCATCTGCAATCATGAATTGTTGCTGGTCTCTTAAATAACCAATAAATGTGTAAATTACTCTTAGAGGAATAGACTTGATTTGAAGTTATATGTCATTCATGTAGGTAAGTTGGTTTGCCATAGTGCCACTGGATTCGTTGGGATGTCTATATTTCATGGTGCCCAAAGTGGTGTGTGTCAGGTTGTTAAATGATTCAAAAACGCATGAAACATTGATGGATTTTGACTACAATTCAGGTAGCATTGATTCTCCAAGGTTTTGGACTTTCTTTCTAGGCTGTTCTAGATGGTGTGACCTTCCATGGTCTCTCCTTCATCCAATCAACAGCTATATGCTCATAACAAAATTTGCAAAAGAAATTCCATTTGGCAAAAAATTCCTTTATATTTTGAATGTGCTTATTAGGTATAGTGCCAGTGTGTTTGGAGGCACCTTATATCGATGAAGATTCCTCCTAGTAAAGAGGAAGAAGCATCTTACACCTACTCTTTAAGAATGGGGGAGAAATTATGCCTCTCTATGTGTGTAAGAATCCTCACACCCTTAAGGAGTAGCTGCAAGAAGGCTCTTCCTCTTGCACCTTGCAATAGTTCAAGATAATGTTTGCCTCAAGCTTTACAGGTGAGGGACATTCCCAAAATGCAGGGCTCGACTTGGCTAGTACCTCATCCTCATCATCCCCTTACTTTGAGCATGTCCCCACCCTAGGGCTTTACCCCCACACAAAAACCTTTCAAAATTCTTTATGGAAAAGTAAGGGATCCAATCAGTATGTGGGCTTCACAGGTTTTTCTTGCCCTTGTTTACTCAGGTTACTAGCCTCATTCAAAGAGCCCAAACATGTGAAGCCCCTCCCTGTGGGTGTGTCTTAAACCTATACACATTTAAGTTAGTTTTCCAGAGCAGCAAATAGATTTGCTTGTCTTCTTGAATTTTTCGGTTGAGGAGCAACTTTAAATGAAAATACATTTAAATTTTCTTTTGCCACTTTTAGGTTCAGGGCTTTTTGTGAAAACAGAGGGTTTACTTCTATTCCTATTATCATAATTGAACAGCTGACATAAAAGGTAGGGTGTTCTTTGCAAGGGGTATTAGCCCAGGCCAAAAATGGTCACAAACTCTTTTGGGAAGAGAAATTTCATGCAGCAAATGGGAAGGCCCAAGAATGCACTCAAGGTGCCTTGCTTTTTTTCCTTTAAACTTGGGGGGAGTAGAGGATTTTTTTCATTGTTCCCAACGTGTTCTCACTATGTTCCTTTTAAGTTTCCGATGGGTTCTCAATTCCTCAAGTTCCCAATGTGTTCCCCAACATGTTCTCCATAGCACCTCACTTTTATCCTATATGCTTTGGCAAATGTTGTCCTCCTTTCACCTATATAAGTGAGCCCAAGGGGAGGAACTCTATACTTCAAAATAGAACCTTCTATTTTGGGGAGCCTCCAGAGATTCATTTTTTTGAGTGATGGGCCAATCAAATTGGCTCTTTTCCAAAAAAATTTGAACTTGAGATCTCATCACGTAATTAATAGGAGAGGTGACTATGTCCCCAGATTACTGACCCAGCCATTAGGCCAGGCCAAAAATGGTGACCAACAGTTTTGGAAACCAAAAATACATGGAGCCAATGGGTAGGCTGAAGCATGCACTCAAAGTGCCTTGATTTTTTTGGTCTTACCTACCAAGGCAAGGATATTGTGTTTAGATTCCTTATAGAGTATAATAGCTTAATGGTTTTGGCCCCTAGGTATTAGGTTTATTTTTACATGAGGATTTTTGAAAGATGATATTTTGGCTTGTGTTCAAACTTGAAATTAGTTATAGAGTTATATTATCTTGAGGATTTTTTGAAGATTATCTTTTTTCATGGTGAAATATTTGAGTCATAATTCTTCTTTTGCCTTAATTTACTTTTTAATGTAGAAGGCAAGGCTGTAGAGTGACATAGCCCTTGTTTCTTTTAAGTTTTGGGAGGGTGGGGGGGTGTGTAAATTTTCCTTTGTTCCCAACATGTTCCCTTCAAGTTCCCATTAAGTTCCCCAACGATGTTCCCAATGGCACCTCGCTTTAATCCCATATGTTTTGCCCCAAAGTCCTCCCCTTCTCACCTATATAGGTGGGCCAAAGGGGGAGGCACTCCATCTTTCAAAAGAAGCTTCATTTTGGGGGAGCCTCCATAGTTTCCACTTTCTTTTTGGGATGGGCCAATCAAAATAATTCAGTGCAAAAAAAAAAAAGTTGAACTTGTGAGGCAACCCCAACTAATTAATATCAATCACACTGTGTACCCTACCTTGTAATAGGCGAGGTGAATATGAGAGGCTAGAGCTCAGCATACAAAGGGGGGGTATTTTTTTTAATTGAGCAAAAAGTCCTCATATTTCAAGGAAAAAAAAGAAAGAAGTCGTCATATTTAGCCGATGAGTTCCTGGGGGTAGCTCAAACAAAGCAGGATTCTAGAAGAATTCAAAATCTCTAGCTTGTCTCATTCCTCTTCCAGATGATCACCAATCCTTCTACTTGACAAAACTGACCCAAAAACAAAACTTCACTTTCCTTGCCTCATCAGAATTTTGTTGAAATTATTGACATACTTAATTTAGTTTTGACATAGTTCCCACTTCAATTATCCACCACTGGTGTAAAGACCAGCTTTGGCCAGATGTTGCTTTTTTCTTTTTGCCCCATAGGTTATTTTAGGGTACAATCAGGTAGGTTGATCATATAGGGTACAATATCAATTTTTTGGGAAAATTTTAGAAATTGATTGGATTATCAATTTCACCATCAAAATAATACCCTAGACCATCAATTTACTTGGTTATTTTTGGGGTCATTAACCATTGGTTATGCAAAAGGGTCAGTTCTCAAATACTTGCCTTGAGAACTGTTGGCTATCATGTCTAGATAGGGTAGGTTATATGTTGTAATTAATTAATTAATTTCTGTTTATTGTTAAAAATCATAAACATGATTAGGATTTTAAGATTGACAACCTACATGGATGAAATTTCAATCATTATAAAAGATTATTAAAATTTGAAAATTCAATACCTGACTCAGAAAGGTCTTGTTGTTTCTTTGAATGATATGTATCAGGTGGGTAGGGTATCTACTGATTTTCAAGAAAATCAATAATTGGCAATTTTTTGTGATCTTGGTTTTTGGATATTAGTGACACAATGGGTTTAGGGTTTAAAGTTCACACATAAACAACCTACCTTAAATACTGATCTTCACAAATGTTTCTCAATTTACAAAAAATGGGAAGATTTTGGAAGATTTTGTTTTTGAACAGTAAACTTGACTTATTTTTCTAATTTTTTGAAAAAAATTCTATGTTTTCATTATCACAAAATTGGAGAAAAGCATTTGTCTTCATATTTGGATATGGGCAACGTCTTATTTTTGTCCAAAGTGATACTAGACCTACATGGTGTTGGTAGGTAGTTGCAACTTAATACCAAAGTTAATACCAAGGACCTAGAAAATCTAGGTGAGTCTCATGAAATTAGGTTGGTTTTCAATATCCTACTTCGAACTTGGCCTGTTATGTGGGCCAAAATTCAACATCCAGCCAATAAGTACCAGTTTTGGCTGGTTATTGATTGCTCTTTTTAACAACTGCTGGGTAGGTTTTTTTTTGAAATTTTTTGGGTGCTAGGTAGGTTATGAGATAAAATTGGGTAACAACTGTCAGTTAACCTATTGGTTATGCACTGGTTGTATATATTTTCTAAAAATTAAAAAAATATTATTTAATTTTTTGCATTAGTATTTAAAGATTGGTAACCTACCTGGATGATAATACCTGTCAAAAAATTTCTAGTGTATTTACATTGCATGCTCTAAAGTAGAGTTCAACCTTAAAAGAAATACCAGGGCAACTGTCCATTTTCAAGACGGGCTCTTGCTACATGTTGAGGTATCTTGGGAGATTAAGTGAGCAGAGTGCGAGCTCCCTTCTAGAAATAGTTGAGGGCATTACCAAACATAAAGATTCTGACACTAAATTTTCCTTATCAATGCTCAGGATTACTTAAAAACACAAGATCCATTAGAAAAAATTTGGGAGATCCTGCCCGAAAACAGACATATATGTCCATGTGTGTGGGGAGAGCCCTTCTTGAAAACGGAAGGCTTGTGCTCAGGTCCCTTATTCATGGAGAGAGCACCTTAAATTATATGTAGGGTAAAGCCTGAGGGTGGGGGCATTCTCAAAACAAGGGGCCTAGAACAAGGGGATAGTTGAATCCAGCCTCGCATTTTGGGAATGTCCCCCACCCATGGGCTTCTCCTACAGTAAAGCACAAGACAAAATTTATCATGAACCAAACCTATGTAGATCATGCGACCTATGAATGGGAGGATTCTTATGCCTACTCATCAATTGTGGGAAGGTTCTTACACCTAGAAGTAGGCATGATTTCCCTCTCAATTTCTAGGAGGGAAATTGATAAATATTAGGTGCCCTCCACATACACTACAAATTTTCTCCGAGTGCTTTATGTGTCCAAACCTTACATCTGCTGTTTAGGAGCAGGAGGGAGCTTATCCCTACTTATAGGTGTAAGGTCCCTCCCATTCATAAACAGTAGATGTAAGATGCATCCCATACCTACACATGTGATATGGTGACATCTGATAAGGCTCCCCTCACACTTTACTGGTGGGGGACGTTCCCATCACATGGCGTTTGACTTGACCACTGCCTCCTTCTAGGCCCCTTACTTCGTCAATGGCCTCACCCTGAGGCATTGCATACATGTTTGATTTGTTTTGTCATTGTGTAAAGCAATTCAAGGTTATGTAGTACCCAAATGGCTTGGCCGTGATTCATATTATTTTCAGAAATGTCGAAATTTTGGAAAATTATTGACGGGATATGTCAAATTTTTTGAAGAAAACAGGCACACAAGTAAACTTGTGAGATGACCATAGACTTGAAACTATGGTGAAATTCTGCTTCCTCAAATTTGAACCTAAGCACAATAATATTAGTCCAAGATATTAATTGTGCCTCACAATAGAAGGATAAACGAACTGTATACTTATGAAGTAGGCTTTGTTCTAATTAATAATATTTTATATGCCATAAAATCAAAATTTCAACTGTTGAACCAAAAAAGTCGAAAATAAATAAATTACTCAACAGTTAAATGCCAAAGTAGTTTGAGTACTATCATATTTCCTTTGTATTTGAAATCACCTCCTTTGCATGGAAGATGTTTCTGCCAATTGAAGGGAGCTTTCGCCATCTGCATGCAAACCTTTCAAAATAACCCTTTAGTTTGTTGTGGAAGGCTTCCTCTGGCAGGCTTCCCAGTGCCCTATGGCCTTGAGCTATTGCCCTCGTACAACCCTCAAATTATGGGAAAACCCTAATGAGGCCCTCATGCGCAGGCTGCTCCATATATTTCCTTTGTACTTGAAATCACCTCCCCAGCACCACCCACCGAAGACGTTGTTGCCCATTCAAGGGACCTTCCACCATCCGACTCCAAAACTTCCATCATTCAAATAAAGACCCTTCATATGCTAGGGAAGGCTCAATGGTGGGTTTCCCAGTTTCCCCATAATTTCAGACCTATGATCACTTCAGGCTACTGCCCTACCCTTGAGGATATTGGAGGCCCTAATGAGGCCCTAATTATGTAATTTCCCTATACATCATAAATTCAGCCTAGAATAAACAAAGTTGGGCTCTGGAGCCTGAAATGATCAGCAATTTATTTTTTTAATATATTTATTGGTAAAGGAGATTTCCATTGCACAAATTCCGCCTCAAAATCTGTTCTTGATGATCATCACATTGCTGCAATTTCTTCCGGGCAAAGTACCAGTTAGAGTGGGGGGTATACCCGGCTTCCTTCAGGGTCAAATCAAGAAAGGCGTCACATCACACACAGTGTTGATGTGCGTGGACCGAGTCTCGAATCTCCACTAATAAGAGGAGACCCTGGAGAAGGCCGGGTGTGCATTGCATGCTCATCTCAAGTTCACTACTGGTACCGCGCCAGTCTTTTTTTACATGGCTACATATAGCCAAAAAGCCATATTAAAAATTAAAAGTGCTGAAATCAATTACTTTTTGAAAATTTCAATAGCCAGAGATTGATCAAAATTTACGAAAAAAATATGCAGATTTTTCTTTATATATGGTTCGAGTAGGTAGCCAGAAATATAAAACGACGTTAAAATTTTCTTACTTTCATATATATATACATTTAAGCCAAATTTGGCTAAATCTTCAATTAAATAATCGCCACTTTGGCTCCATCACAACAAAAAAAGAAAAAGAAAAAACAATGTGTAACAGTAACCGTGCGTCGTGGTTCTTGTTCCGGTCCACTTCCCCTGCTTCCACGCAGGACCCACCCATCCGCCGTCGTGGACCGGGACGCCCTGGGCACCAGGAATCCCGTAGAACGGTCGTCGCGCGCGCTTTGCAGAGCTTCTCCTTGTTCTCGTCTGCTGCCTGGTCCGCATTTCTCCCCATTCTCTCTCTCTCTCATGTCACGACGTTGAACCAAAAATAATAATAATTCAAGTCTTATTTACTCTGCTCTGTTTGATTTGTGCATACCCAAGAAATTTCACAACAAAAAATTGTTGTTGTTGTTGTGGTGGTGGTGTCGAAGGTCCAACGTCCTGGAGCTTCTGGATGCTCAAGTACTAACGCGCGGTGCATACTTGCTGACGCCCACATACGCACACACGCGTATCCCTCTCTGTATCCTCTCGATTTCCGCACTGTTTTCCTCTCATCAGAATCCAGATCATGTGTTCTGGCAACGTTCCCAACTCTCCTCCTCCTGCAAGCTAGACTGGATATGCCTACTTAATGCGCACGCCCAGTGATGAGAGCTCATGAGAGCTTCGTAAACCGCCACAAAACTGCGAATCAGGTCTGAGCTTCATAGTTCAGTACTTGCCCGGGTTTGGTGATGTTCGCCTGATCTTTTGTCGCAGTCGCCAGTACTAGATGTGCGACGAGGAGCTGCTACTACTGTTGTGATGGGGGATTCGTATTCCAACACCAATTTGGTTGGTGCCGTGGGGGGTTTTTCTGGGTTTTGATGTGACGCTGCCTGGTTTTGGGTTTCGACGGTGGGTTCTTTGCATTTGTAAAGGTAGATGTCTACTAAAGACAGGTTTTGATGGGCGAGTCTTTGATGGGAACTATGCTGAATTCTTTTTTTTGTTTCTTGGGGTTTTGGTCGTGACTTCATTCGCGGGATTGATTGATTCTTTGCGTGAAGAAAAAAAGTTGTGGATTTCTTACAACGTCTTTCGCGGGGTGATATATTCAGCGAATTCGTCCGCGTGTAGTACTAGACCTTCAACCGCCGCGTGCATCCATGAATTCCGATGGTTGCGAGCGCAGTGAATGCGCGTGAGAGAGAGTCACGAATCCACGGACGGACGTGGGTTTTGGGGAGGGAGAGAAAGAATATGAGAGAAAGAGCAGCAGGGAGCTAATTTACAGCAGTCTTGAGGAGGCAGAGAGGGGAATAGCAGCAACTACAGTTGCATTTGTGATCGCTTGAACCTGTCTGGGGTGATCAAGATGCTCATGATTGTGCAAGCTTGACTCCGCACTTGCTTACAGTTGGAGAGATGGCGATGCTGCTGCAGGGTTTTAGTACTTTGGTTGAGTGCAGCAGCTCCCCCGTGGATCTAAAAATTCCCTCCAGCAGCGAAGAAGCTGGTGGCATCGTTGCAGATTTGCCGGCGAGTCCAACGTCGTCCTCCGGCACGGTATCATTAGGATGGCACAGCCCGAGACTCTCGTTTTCAAGTGGCTTTAGTGACAGGAATCGGGGGGCGATGCAACAGCAGCAGGAAGAGGTATCGGCAGAGATTTCTGGAAGGCCGGATGCTGGTGAGCTTTGGGACGAGGAGGACGATCATCATCCTGTTGGAGCGGATTTCGAGTTTTGTATGGCAGCGTCCTCAACTGTAGATCGTTTGACTGGTTGTGGTAGTATGTTGAAGCCCGCTGATGAGCTTTTCCACAAAGGCAAGATCCGGCCCTTCAGTCTCCCCTCACGAAATCAGGCTACAGTAGAAGCTGTACTAGACTTGCAGCCCACGATTGAGGAGGAGGGGCAGCAACCTCGGCAGCCAAACCCATCAGACCCATTTGTTGGAAACTCTTCTTCTTTGGAACGGAGTATGTCGATCTCGACTCCAGTCTCTAGTCGATGTTCCGACTTTGCATCGACCAGTAGCAATCCGAGTGTATCGAAATCTGTAGGAGGAGGATGGAGAGAGGTTTTTGGGCTTTTGCGAAGAGCTCGCTCCGACGGCACTAGATGTTGGCCTTCTGGAGCAGCAGCGCCGGCTGAGAACAACTCTCGGCCGCCAGTTGCCATTCCCACCTGCAAAGCTTCAGCTACTTCCCAAAAGCAACAGGCGGCCAGCAGCTTCACGGGTTCGAGTTCTTTCAAGATGCTTTTCAAGCGGCCGACGTCGTCGGCGGAGCACGGCGCTGTCGTCGTCGAGCAGCCGAGGAAGAGTCTGTCCAGCTCCAGCACGGCAGCCGAGCTTGACAGCTTAGAAAGCAAAGAGACGCAGCTCGTACCACCACCGCAACAACCACCGCAAGGAGTGACTCCAGCTGCTTCTTCTAGACCCTGGCCTTCTTCTTCTCCAGCTTCTTCTAGACCCCGGCCTCCTCCTTCTTCTTCTTCAAGAAGACACAGGAGCCGGAGTCTTGTATCATCCCAAGGCTATGTCAATAGCTTTTTCAAGAAGGATAGTATGGAGAGGGAGTTGTTGGGCGGCAGTTCAGGTTATGTCTCACCCCGTAGACTAAACCCGCCTGGCAGCAGGGTAGTGATGAGAAAGCTCGACAACAACATGAGAGATGGAGTCCAGTTCTATCACACCACTGCTACTTCTTCTTCTGTGAGCTCTACTACTCCATCAGCTAAAATTGTTTTGAGGAATTTGGAGAGATGTAGCACGGCATCGACATCTGGGAAACAGATTGCCACTGTTCCAAAACCTCAAGAGAACCATAACCTCACCGGGGCCTCTTTGCAAACACATTCTGAGATTCGACAGATTGCTGCTGCTGGTCCCAAACCTCAAGAGAATCATATTAACCTGAGCAGCCGGGCTTCTTTGCAAACTTGGTCAGAGATTCAAGAGATTGCTGCTGCTGGCCCAAAACCTCAAGAGAATCATAACCCTAGCAGGTCTTCTTTGCGATCACGGGGGGAGATTCGACGAAGCTCGGATCCGGGTGGTGGTTCTAGCTCTTCTTCTTACTCATCAAATGTTAGAGTTGCGCCGGTTTTGAACTTGCCACAAGTGTGCATTGGCCCTGGTATTCGAACCTCGTCAGTATCATCATCAGCATCATCATCCAAGGCTGGACATCTTGTGAAGAAGGGGCATCTTGCAAGGTTGCGCTCTTTGTTGTTCTTCAAGAAAGTTAATGCTCCAGCTGATTGCAACCCTCCTGTGAGTACTCCTCTAACGGATGCAAACTGAAATGTGTCTCCTACGTGAGATCCCATCAACATGAGCTTGACAAGCAATTTCTGCTCCAAGTTTTGGGGGCAAAGCAAAGCAATACAAGTCCACACCTTCCAGACTTAGTGGATTGATTGCCTCAAATGGGGTTTTTGGTTTCAAACCAAATTGGTTGCTTGGCAACCCAATTAACCCAATTTTCCGCATCATGGAGATCTTCATAGAGGATGAAGGGCAAATGTATGCACAATTCTCATATTCTGAGATCATCTGCAAATTGTGCAAACATTTGAGGCCCAGGGGTTACTTATCAAGTGCAAATTTGACTGACTTTCAGATGTGCAGAGAATCTCTGTGACAGAGTTTTGCAAAGTGTAAAGTTGTTGTAGCTGGGACAATAGAAGTCCTGTGTAAGGGTTTCTCTGCACTTTCTCAGCACTTTTCTCCAAGGAGGAGTAGCAGCAGCAATCCAGAAGATCTCAAAGATACATTTCTTCTGTTGTCAGTTTTGGTGTCTTGAAAGATTAGGATTTGTTAGCTTTGATTGAGTGTCGTTTTGAAACTCTGGCCCAGGTCTGATTTGGTTTTTGAGACGAGTTTTTCATTCACACCCAATCTTGCAATAATTTGTTTAGGAAAAAGAGATGATGCAAGTTTGACAGACCCGAACAGAGTGAGGACAAAAGAGTGGGAAGGAGATGATGATCTGCACAAATGCTCCACAAGTATGGTGCATCTTATTCTTGAAGACTGTTGTACAGTACTGTAATTTCATGTCTGGTGTATTTTTTGATTGTAATTTGTGGATTGTGTGTTGCTTTTGGGTTTTGGGTTTTGCTAGGCTTTTCGAATTCTCTTTCTATGCTGAAACTATCTTTGTGAAGGGTTTAGCTTATAATGCCTGGGGACGGGGTGTCCCCAAGTAAGGCCCCCTGAGGTGGCAGCCGAGGGGAGGGATCCACACCAGGAATGCCCCCCCCTCCCCATCTGAGGTTGTTATACCACATAATAACCTGGTAGAACTTCTTTCAGATCCTCCTGTGATGCCTTCCGGGTATCACAGAACTGAGGTAGTGTGTCTCAAAAGCAAAACACCCGGTGGAGGGGACTTCTCCAGGGCTATGAAATACAGAAATTGGAAAGTTGAACGGACAAAAAAACGAAGTGTGTTACACACAATGGCCCTGCCATTCATTTAATATCAAAAATGGACATTGTATGATAAATTGGTGATAGCTAGTGGAAAAATAAAAAAATAATTAAAAAAAAAACTGTATCATGTTGTTGTAAAGAAAAAATTGGTATGATTTTTTTTTGCAACTTTTAACATCACATTAGTTACAAGGAAACCAAATGGGATCTCACATTAAATGATAAGTTCTAGGAACCTATCTAAACAGTTAAAAAATTGTTATCAAATCAAAACTAATAGGAAAATGCTGTAATCTAATTTTCAATTTTTTGGAATTTTTTTGATTTTTTCTATTAAAAAAAGTGATCAATTATTCCATTTTCATATTTTTTTTCACATTTGTGCAAAATTTCAAATTCAAGACGTGTATTTAGATGTTTTCAATCACATTGCCACATTTTGAAAGAATTACATGATTTTTTGTGTATAATGGGTGCTTTAACCATTTTTTGGTGAAGATAGTTTCAGATTTAATTTTGTGGGTTATGGATTGATGACAAAGTCACTTAGGGCTGGCTGCACATTTGAAGGGGGGGAGGGGGGGG
>Ga0116227_10000965_pt1 | contig 61222 bp, 41 predicted proteins | sample S1TSphgellanicum_FD_89693 | JGI IMG/M metagenome (GOLD analysis project Ga0116227, IMG submission 89693) | Host-associated microbial communities from peat moss isolated from Minnesota, USA - S1T2_Fb - Sphagnum magellanicum MG | ecosystem: Host-associated > Plants > Peat moss > Unclassified... | reverse complement strand
ATTCAAATGGCTATTTTTCCCGGGACTCCCGAGTGGGAGTCCCGAAATCGCGCCAAATGGGACTCCCGGGACTTTGGAGCCCCATAACTTTGCGAGCAGACCTTGGATCACGATGCAGTCTAAAGCAAAGTTATAGCTCTCGTCGAGAGCTTTTCAACGCCGTGTTGCACTCTCGAATCGGACATCGGGAAGAGGTCGATTCTCGACTTTTTGTGGTCGGGAGTCAAACTGGCAGTTCGACTCCTGGCCTTTCTTTTGGCCATAACTTGTGTTTCAGATGTCCAAATGAGCCAAGCGAGCCCATTTTAGACATCTAAGCTCCAAGAGCTTTCCAATGATATAAAGAACGTCACAAGACATTGAGGTTTGACCCCTGCAATCGCTCTCTGAAGTTTCGGGAATCCACCGGGACTCCATCTCCCCAAGTGGGAGTTGCCTTGGGAGTGTGAGTGTCCACTCCCTCACACTCCCTAGCACTTTCTTGCACTCCTGGGAGTATGTGATGTGACTCCCGGGCTTCCTTTTGCTTTGACTCTCGGGCTTCCTCTTGGCTTAACTCCCGGGCTTCCTCTTGGCCCGCACCCTTGCAATTCCCTTTGCCTTGGTCGCAAGCCCAAAGCTAGGGTTGCGACAGTATGTGTATTTATGGTGGTGGCTTTTTGAAGAAACAAATGAGGAACAAGAATATGCGGGAAGTATTTGGGGGAACATTGGCAGTAATGTTGTCACATTCATCATTGTCTATTCTCTTTAGATTCCAATTTCATTGTTAAAGCTTTTCACCATATAAACAAGCACTTTTCAAATATTTCCTTTCTCATAAAAAACACAATTGCTAATTCCAAGATTGTAATGTTCAAAACTACATTGTTTGATTTTTTTATTTAAGAAAAAAAAAATCCAAATCTAACCAAAACTTTCATATTCTCTTAAAATGGGAGGTGCACAATTTCAAAAGCTAAAGATGCATGAGTGCATGGTTGAGTGGTTCATTTTTTGGTAGATAGACATTTCATACAAGTCCATAACAAGTTTTTTAAAAGTGGTCAAATGGACATAGTTATTAATTTTTAAAATTTCAACATTGTAATCTTTGATTATCAAATGTTCACCCACTTATAAAACCTTTAAACCTAAATCAAAACCTATATAAAAAATCATTGATGTAATTTATTATGGTGCATGTCATTTGGAGATCTTAAAAGGAAAACACATAAAATTTGGCATGAATGAAAGTCCAAGTAATTTTTAATTGAAAAAATTTGTCAATTTCCAATTATAATGTGTGATTATAAAGAAGTTACAATCAATGCATACAACTAAAATTCATTAGTTGCATAAGTGAAATTGCATTCAATGCCTAGTCACAAATGATGATTCATTATGACATTAGCACATTCCACATGGATGACGTATAAAATTAACATATAATATATCATCCCTTAACCATTGGTATGCAATTTACAACTAATATCTAGTTTTATAGTTAAAACATATCCCACTCACATATTGTCAATTGGTGAAATCAAAATTTGCACTTGGCATGATTGAAATATGTTGCATAACATGTTTACAAAAATCAATTTATGTACACAGATAAATAGGTAGGTAAATATGTTTGTAAGTAAGAAGTGGATAGGTAAATAGATTTTTTGGTTTAATTTTATATTTAGCCTTTAAAGGTCAAACCTTTCTATTGGTTTATGCCAAATGACATGTTTTTTTTTGTAATGTTGTTTGTGTGTTTTCAATGTTTCAAGTGCACTTCCTTATATAGTTTTCAAGATTGAAATGGAGGACAAAAAATATGGGATAAATTTTATAGGGAAAAACTTAGTCACAAATTAATTTGCAACAATTTGTTTTTATCCCATATATGTTGTCTTTTTTTTTTTCAATTTTTCAATGTAATTAGATGTGCACAATAACCTTTATAATCTCAAATTAAAATAAGATCCTTAAAAAAAATAAAAACTTACATATTTAGGCCTTACCTACTTACCTATTTAATATAAGTCTATTTTATTAATTATCTACCTACTAAATCAACCTACTTATCTACCTATTAACTTAATTTACTACCTACCATTTGCTACATGTTAATTAACCTAGCCTATTAATTAAAGTAGCCTATGTTACACATAGGATAGGTTCACGCGGTATTTATGTTTAAACTTAGGTTAAACCTTGGCTAAATATTATTTTTTTTTTAAATTGATGAAAGGTTGGCTAAACATTGGCAAAATTAAAACTTGGTTAAACTTTAAATAATTTTTTATTAAACATTGACTAAAAAAAAATTGGCTAAAATTTGGAAAAAACCTTGAATTTTTTTTGCCTACACAAAAAATTGGTTAAACCTTGGCTAAATTAAATCTTGGTAAAATCTAATTAAAACCTTGGTTTAGTTAAAACTTGGATAAAATTTGGTTAAACATTGGTTAAACAAAAAATTGACCAAACATTGACAAAATTAAAAATTTGTTGAACTTTTGTAAATTAAAAATATGGCAAAAGTAAAATTCATCAATAATTAATAATTTAATTTAATTAATTAAATTTTTAATTAATAATAAATATTACATGTTAAATATATTAAATATTTAATAAATAATAATCTTTTTTTCTTATGTACCTAACTTGATTATTGAATAATTAACCTAATTAACTACCTACTTGTCTATTCATCTATCTATTTATTTAACTATTTTCCTAGCCTACCTAACCCACCCACAATATATGCAAAATTTATTCTTGACATACCCTAAATTATATATATGTATATATACACCAATACATTCAATTGTGATTACTTTTGCAATTAATTTGGTATAGAAAAAAAAAATTATAATGAAAAGCCTAAAAAGTTAATTAACATGGAAATATGGAAAACAAAGTAATCATAATTTAATTGCATTATAATCACAATAAAGATAATAAATTGAAAAGGATGGTGATTAATTGTAAAATTGACGAAACATAGTTGGGTGAAATGATCAAAGGAGCTAGGGGCATCAAGGTAAAAGTCCTTTTCCAAAGATTACATACGAGACATGTCATTTTTGCATTGGTTTATAACTTAAAATTTTGTATTTCAAATACCCCATTTAACATTACATTTTAGATATAAATACATTTTGACTACAAATTGATTTTACATCATGTGTATTATGCATTCATGCTCTCTATCACATATATATGAACAAATTTTGTTAAAGCCACATTTTTAAAATCCATAAATTTTTAAATTTAAAAACATTTTTGAGCCAAATGTGCTCAAATGGGTTATAAAATCAATTTTCAACAATTCAAATCTTTTTGCCCTTCTAATCATCAATGTTAAAATCCTCTCCAATTTTCAAAATGAATGGTGCACATTTGGTAGAAAAAAACAAAGATTGTTCAATCTTGAAGTTTGAATGTTTTGAACATGCAAAAGCATTTTTGATTTGTGTCAAGCTTTGAGCATGTAAAATTTGCAATTAATGGAAAATATTATGCAAAACATTGTGACAGTTTAAACTATATTGCTTCACTTGTGATCTTTCAAACATATAAAAATGTAGTTTTAAAAAATGTCCACTCATTTGGGTGATTCCTTTGACTATGATTTTACCCAGTTGCACATGGCAATTAGTTGCAAGTTGCATAATACAATATTTCTTTTAGTGTTAAACATGAAAGAGTTTGAAAAACCAAAAAAAAAAAAATTCCATTTCAAAAGGAATTTTGAATACAAAGTTCAATTTTAACCTTTCAAAAGTCCATAATTACCATTTGGTTAAGGTTTTTTAAAAATAAATTACACCTAATTTTTTTTTTTTCATTCTTTAAGGTATATTTAATCACTATAAAAAAATTTGAATGGAATTTAATATGAATTATTCAATTTATTAACTATATAATCAATCGACCAATCCATAAATTTTTATTTAAAAATACACCATTAATAATCAATGAAGTTTTAAAATTGTGCATATGTGTTTATAATTATCATGTAATGTACTGCTAATTATTAGTTGACAAATTCAAGAATATGTTATCCATCACAAACATTTATAAACAATGCACCTTGCAAAAATAAAGTTATCACAAGACATTACTAGCAAGTGTGAATTAACATGAAGTATAAAATATAAATGAAGGTTTTAACTATTCATGACACAATTACCTTAATATACAGGCAATTTGCACATTATGTAAAACAATGATTAGACAAAAATGTTGGCTATTGAGATATATTCAATATCTTCCATTTCTTATTCTATAATTCAATTTGTCCATGTGTTTCAAGTGTTACCATATGAAATGCTTATTGTAATTTGTTCAATTTACCATATTTTTATTATTAAATATTATAAGTCAACATTTTTATCATGTTAATTTTTATTTTATTTTTCAATTTTAGGTTGGCAATTATATGATGGTCACCAATCCATCTGATGTACATTATAAGTGAATTTGATCCAAATGCAAACTTGGTGAAATTTATCAATCCTTCCTTATCAATATTAATATCAGGATTGAAACTAATTGTACTTTTATAATGTATTATTCATGTGAATAATTTCACAAATGCATTACAAAGTATTCAAATGGGCAATGTCCTTTAATTGTGTTTCTTATGAACTTGATAATTACAAGTTTATTTCACTTCAACCATGTTGGTGAATTTGTTGGCTGCAATGAAAAATTTAAAATTCAACAAGCTATTATAGCCTTTCACTTGAAAGCTTTTTATTTGAAAACCTTTTGTTCAAGATTGTTGTAAGTTCTTAATACACATTCACATTTTGTTGTGATATTTATGTATGTATTGAGTGTTGTTTTCCATTGTGTCAACTTTTTTTATATATTTCACATACATTGAAAATCTATTGTAATTTCCTTGAATATAGGCTTTCCCTTTCCAATTTTCTTGAATTGAATGTGTTTGTAAAAGCATAGTAACAAAAAATTACAAAAGGATCCAAAAACATCATATTCACATATTTGTAAACATATGTTCATACTTTATCATACATGTCTACATGTACATTAGTACTATGTTTTCATTCTTTATATTTTTAGCATAATAATTGTTCTTTCATATGGCCCACATTCTCCAACCTTGTGACTAAGGACATCCACAACCATTTTTCAAGATTGTCATTTTCACAAATTGTAAACTATTATTTTGTAGTTAACAACTATTGATTCAATCATTTAATTTTCCTTCTATATGATTTCACCTTAGTTCTAATTTTATGGTACAGTTTGCACAATCCTTTCAACATCTTATTTCACTATAGAAAATGATATACATTTAGATCAATAGTTATGTGTTATATACAAAACACAATATTGATTACTCAAGCTTTGCATTACTACAAACTACTAATAATAATGAAATGAAGAAAAAAATGAATTAATTTTGTGGGAGAATTAAGTTAAATTTTAATAAAAATATTGAATGACATTGCATGCAACTTCAATTGAATTGTATTCAATTCAATATTTTTATTCAAATCCAATTCAAATTTAATTGAATGGAAATGGGATGGTATTGAAAATATGTTTGTTGCTTCTATCATTTGTGGCTATGGTATTGAAAAGAAAACAACTTAAAAAAAACACCTTTCCATTCCATTCAAGGAAAAGTATAAATCCAATTTTATTTTGATAGGATGAAATTTATTAAACCATATAGTTGTTTCCATTATATTAGCTCCAATGTTATCATCATCAATGGAATTTTTAAAGCTTGTATATACATTATGGTAATACTTGCAAATTGGGAAAACTTATGGGGTTTTGGATGATAAAATTAAAAAATTATTAAAAGGTTATTTACATAGACTTATTCATGCACGGTGGAAACAAAATGTTGTGATATGTTAAAATGTAGATAGAGTTTTACAATTGAAACTCCACCAAATTGTTTTGTTACAACAAATTGTCTAATTATGAAAATGGGGATTACAAACTTATTATTATTCAACAAAATTCATAAGTGCATGACCAATAATTGACATTGGAATTATCATCAGGGCAATGCAATCTTCAATTCAAAACATGATCCAATTTATAACATGCCCAAAAGTTGATAATGCCTTCTAATAATGCACATGTTAATACATTCTACATGTTAATTAAAAGTATTTTTCATAATAAAATGAAATATTTTGAGCAATCCTATTTGTATTCATCCATCCACGTGTGTCTAATGACATATTATGGTTCATAAAACAACATGAAACCATAATAAAATCTACCATCAACATATTATTAACGTTGGTCAAAATTTTATATAGGTTTTTGATTGACATTAAAAATTTGTATACATGAAAAAGTTGAATGGGCATGCATAAAGAAAAAAAAAACTTCAATGAAAAATGTTTTTTCAATGGGAACTTTTATACCAAAATCACAAATTTGACAAACATGCATAAATGTCATGTTTCAAGGTTATTGAAATGGTGATAAATTGTGTAAACTTGTCAACTTGGATTCAAATTCAAAAAAACAAAATCCTTGGACATGAAATTTAAGCACATGAATCAAAGTGCCCTTGCTCAAAGGGCAAAATTTCAAACTTAGCAAAATCCACACTTATGTGCTGCTTGCATGTAGACTCTTAGTTTAAATGTTCAACAAGCTACAAAGGCTCAAGTAACTTTTTACAACCATGGAAGAAAACATATCATTCCTCACCACATTGGCATTCTTTTTTGGAGGATGCAAAAGAATGCATGTTGATTTCCCCATAATTCTCTTTTCAATTGGCATTGAAATCTTTTTGAACTGTGTTTGTATCTTGCTCATTTTTCATCACATTGACCTTCTTTTTTAAGGAAGAGAATGCATTTTGATTTCCCCATACCTATCTTCACAATTGGCTTAGAAATATTTGTGCAAAATTGTTCATATCTTGTCCATTCCTCATCACATTCACATTATTTTTGAAGGATGAAGATGTAAAATTTGATTTCCCCATAATTCTCTTTGCAATCGGCTTTGAAATATTTGTGATTGTGTTCACATCTTGCCCATTCCATAGTTCACATTCACATTCTTTTTGGGGATGATGTATTTTGATTTCTTCTTGATTATCTTTGAAATCTTTATCATTCGTGTTCATGTCTTACCCATTAACCTCACCCACCACATGGACATTATTTTTGGAAGATGATATATTTTGATTTTTTATATTTGACTTGTTTTTCTTTTCTACATCCTATATTTCCTTTCTATTGTGTTTTGAGTTTGCACATAAAACTTTCTTGTGAAATTTTATGAATGAATTTGATTTGGATTGACATTTTCACATCTTGATTTCATGTCTTTCCATTTAGATCAAGTCGACAACACAAAGTCATGGGGTTCTTAAGCTAAAGTGAAAAGGCACATGTTAATTTGTCTTTTCATATCCATGTAAGTAGGGAGAGTGAAGGAGTTAGGCTTTAGAAGAGATAGGGTCAGACAACACAATTAAACATATAAACATCATTTATATTTATTATTAAAATTAGTTGGGATGCCCGTGATTTTAAAATCACAAGCTTGGATGGTAAAAAGACAATTCAAAGCTAGGTAATGTGCAAAGTATAGTTTAGTGTGCATGGATTAAAATTAGGTCATTTTATGAAAGAAGGAAAGATAAATCCAAAGCTACATTCTTGATTGATCATAATTGGCATGTTAACATTTGTTTATTGTTTCATTACCTTAGCCTCCTTCATTTACATGAAAAATGTATTTCAATCTTTGCAATGAAACTAGAACTCACCTTTAGGGGTTATGATACATAGATTATATGAAATGGTATCTTTTGCTTCCTTTTTTTGACAAGGATTTTTTTCATCTTTTGTGTACACTTTCCATGATTCATCAACAAAAGACACCACTCCATTACATCACCACTCTTAAATGTCCTTTCATCAATAATTATGTTGATTCAAACATATATATCCTCAACAATGAATGAATTTGTAAACATGTCTGAAGAAATAAAAATCAAGAGAGATGTGACACAGAAAAAATGGTAAATTCAACAATAAGGTAGGGAATGTACATTGTGCATAAACCTAATATTATGTTAAAGGAGAAGGTTCACCAACAACAATATAATGGCTTTGTACATTGTACTTTGGATGAAGTACAACCTTCAAATAACATGAAAATGGTTTTGAACCTTTATATTGCATAGGATACAATGGTCACGAGGCTTAGTATAAATAGCTTCTCATTTCATATTGTCCAATTTTGCATGTCTATGGATAGGGTTGGGGAAATAATTAGGACTTTATGTTGGATGATATAAACATTTGTAGAGGCCCAAATATGGGGGATGGGTGGACCAACTCTATGAGTATCTTCATTGAATGCTTTGCAAATTACCTCTATAACATTTATTTTTATATAAAATTCATTTTTAGACCCTTTTGACAACCCTTTGTAAACAAAAAATCATTTGAAGAAAACACTCACCAACAACCGTGCAACAACACATGTTGTTGCCCTTTGTGAACTTCAATCACCATGGAAGGTCTTCATGCTTTTCAAACTCACCAATGTTGTGAATTTAATATTTCAATCAATTATGTTATCTACCAATTTGGGTTCCATGTTGTTACGCACTACTAATGAGGATCAAGTTTTTTCCTTTTTTTATGTTCCCATATGTTTTCCAATAGTTCATCATTATTTATCTCAATGTCAAATTAAATTTGAATTGATGTAAATACCATGGACATGAAAAGGCATGTGTTAATTTTCCTTCTCATATCCATGTTAGTGAGTAGGGGAAAAAAGTGAGATAGATATAAAGATAGGAGGTAGTTAGGCTTGAAAATGAGGTAGTTGTTTTAAGAACTATTTTTGGAATTGTCTAGGGATCACCATATGAAGAATTATGCAAAATCAATTGTCCAAGGATGACCATATGAAAAATTATGCAAAATTTCCCATATACCAATTCATTGAAACTTCTCATCACATGAAGAAAATGTACATCATATTATGGTAAAAGAATTATTGTAGATATCTTATTAAAAATTGTTTTATTAACCTTTATCATGTTCTATAATAGAATAGTGCATCTATATTTTATGTTAAATGAATTTTATCTTCTTACTTGCATGCACATGGGTTATTTTAAGACTTAATCAGTCATTTGGGCCCTTGACATTCAATATGCATGAATATGATGAAACTTCTCACTATAAACATTTTTATATAAATTATATGGTGAATCATGATTTTGTGTCATAGATGTTTGGAACAATATGCAATTCGTTGTGAACATTAACTACCAAAATGTTCAATATCTTGTTATAAATTCACAAGGTTTAATTAATCATACGTTAATCCTTATTATTTGAATTCCATTAATAATGCTAAGTAATTAATTTCGTACATATCTTGGACACATTTCATTGTAAAAGAGAAGAACAAATATCATGTATCTACTTTCAATCTCGATAATATTTAATGAAAAAACTTGAACTTTGAAGACTTCACATAATTATTGATGGAGCTTATATCTCCCCCAACTTATTGATTGGTCAGCTTATATCTCCTCAAACTTATTGATTTAGAGAAGTTTAGATTAAAGTTGTAGATTCATACAATTATTGACATTATGCATTTAGTCTCATCAAGCAAAACTTGTGCGGATTGTGTTGTTGAACACATTGTAATATTGAATGAATTTTGAAAGGGCAAATGATACACCTTTTTTGGCTAAATTTGAAATTCAATTTTCATCAAATTTTCAAATTTTGATATTTATGGAACTTCCAATGACAAAAATATTCAAAATATCTCATGCACCTTAGGCTCATAGAACACCCTCACAACTTCTGTTGAATTTCCCTTCAAGATCAATGAAGATGACTCCTCTTGTCTGTACAGACAGACTTACAATTTCCTAAACAAAGTCCATAGCTTCTGCACCCTTAGCTCTGTTAATTCCCAAATGCAGGCGCACATCCAATGCTTCCAAAGACGCATTACCAGAATTCCTACTAACTTCACTTTGACGCACGACTCTAGAGACTCAGATCACCTTCTGTCCCTCCTCTTCTTCCATACCTAACCTTCCTTTGTTCTCCTCCCCTCAGATCAAGGAGCTGCCTTCCTGTAGTTGCTAACACAGCGGAAGATAATCAACAACCAGCAATCCTCCAGGCTCTCCTTAATTCTACCAAAATCTCCCTAGCTCTCTGTTCTACTCTCTCTCCAAAAATCTCCTTTCTCCTCTCTGTACAATTTCTCCCTTTACTAGCACATTCTGTCCCTGCCAAACTCTCCGAACCAGACCTCAATTGCCGCTCTCCTACTCCTCCTGCCTCTCACTTGCTTTCCCCATCGTGCCGTTTTGCCTAGTCCTTCCTGCTCCTTTCGGCCCATCAATGCACCACCACACCTCCTCATCATTCGCGCCGCCATTGCCCTGTACACCCTCCTTCACACCCTAAACACAGACCTTCCATGCATCCCCATGCAGCCGTCATGGAGAGTTATCCGCCGCCAAAAATCAGGACAACTAATTATACTCATGGCAAAGCCCAAGTCCCTAATGTGTTCACACTGTGAGCCACCCGTTTCACGTTACAGTAGGCTATAGTATGACATTCAATGTGATATGAATTCCTGCATTTTTCATATGGTTGTGTTGCAGGGACAAAGCTTTCATGGAATCATCAAACAATAAAACAAAGTTCTTATCTTGTTGAATAACAACATATACTCATGTTGTGTCCTACCAAACCCATAGCCCTTCAAAAATGTAGTCCAAGTCATCTTTCAAAAGAACTATGAACATATCACACTTTTCTATGTGACTATGAGGGTCAATACAAGCCAAAAGGGAACCAAAAAGGCCATCAAGGCAAAGTGAAAATTGTAGACTATAGAAGATATGTTCATGTTTTGACATTGTAAAGTTATAAATATCATTCCAAGTTGTGCTAAATGACTATCTGAGTGCTAAATTTTTCAACATAAACATTAATTTAGTTCAATTTTAGGTTTTTTTTTTAGTTAAGGACTTTTGAAATTGACCAATTGTTGCATTAGATAATAGACCCTTTCATCCCATTGGAGGTGGAACCCCTCTGTCAATGCTTCTTCCAGTCTCCAATCTTCAGGCTTCTGAAGTCTCTGCAGATAATCGTTCTATGAATGAGAACAGGGAATTTGATAGAAGCCTTCTCTAATGCCATGACATTGCCTTTTGCTAATCTTCTAGGCTGTGCAGCAAACCCACTTCAATGGTTTCAACACCATGTAGATTTTGGCATTGCAGCCTGGATTTTCAGAGTTATTTGTTCCTCCCTTGAGAAGCTCGAGGAACCCTGTAAATAAGGGGTGGCCATGTCCATGTCCAGCATGACCAATTTCATGAAATATTTTGAACTTACAGATCTTTTGTAGGTTCCCAGTATTTCCTAGTTTATGACCAATGTAGACTATGCTTGTACTGTCTCTTCTCAAAGACCCAGTGTTGCGAGCAACCTCGACCAGTTCCTCCTTTCTCATATGATGACAAGCAGTAGTCAGGCAATGTCTATTTCAATTCTGAATCATTTGGTACCATCTTAACTCTTGATTCCGCTTACTACCAACTGCATACAAAGGAAGATTTGTTTCCAATTGTAATGCAGATATTTTGATCTGCTGAGCATGGAAGCAATGGGTTTCTATGTGACCTAACTTCATAATATCTTTATACATACAGAGAAATGCTCAATATTTACAATTTTAGTCAAACTGCAAACAATTTGGAGATGACACTTAACAAGAACTGGATATTTCATATCCGACCAAAAAACCAGAAACTATCAAGCAACCATGAAAAAGAGGAAATCCAACCCTAAACAAAAGAGAAAATCAGACCACAAAACAGAATAAATGTGTGGTTTAAACAACATGTTGGTCATCTGCATGTTCAACATGTATGGGACTGACCACCTAGTATAACATCCCCACTGACTTCATCAGTTCCCAGCAATGAGTGCAGGTTAATCACAAGACTTAGCCATGCTGCTGGCTGGCTAATGAAAAAAAACACCAAAGGACCTTGAGAAAAAAGACCACATACGAAGGGAAAAAGGACAGAAAAGAAAAACCCCAACAAAAATAAAAGAAGTACAGAGAAACAAAGGGGGAATGACTTTGAGACAAACTTTAGAGGAAAACGCCCTAGAAATGAATGAACTAAGCAAAGAACATTACTAGAACAAGTCCTGATGTGTGTCTGCTGAAGGACACAGCTGCCTCTGGCATTTCGTGTTCGAATAATAGTCATAATCACAAGCAGTGATGGAAACACACAGGAGAATCACAAGCAGGAACATGCAGGTACCTCTAGACTGTCTTGGTCACATGTGCGACTGCAAACCGTGAAGCCTTTGACACCAGGGTTTGACCAACCATTAGACTCATGTATGGTCTGGTGCAATGATCCATCGAACAAGAGATTCATCTCCACTTCTGTACACCCCAGTCCAGCTCCTGGCCTATCCAGCTTCCAGGATGTTTCTTGCCTAAATAACTCCACAATGTGAGGGACTTATTCCTACACCACTTGCTTCCTAGTCCTGGAAGATGGATAAGTTGAGGTATGTAAATAGAAATGAAAATTTCAGTCCTAGAGAGCTCACCATATATAGCTACAACACTTCTTCGAATGGCATTTGAGGCTGGTTTCAGAGGTTGGCAGCAAAAGTCCTGCACAACATTGCTACTACCAGCCCCTGAAACCACTCTATTATCACTGATCAGTACAAAACTACAAAAATAGAAAAAGAAATTATATCTAACATACTGATGGCCTCTAAATATCAGACAATTTACTAAGTAGTTGTCCGACAAACTATACTGTTTATGTGTCCAGCTTATAGAAATTGTCAGAAACTTCACTAAGATTTTCACTTTTCCATGATCTTCTTTGTCTGATATGTACAACTGCCATACTATTAACAACATTGAAAAAAAAGATGCAACTTAAGACCAGAGCACTAAGCATGAAGAAAAACCTGTAACATATTCACTAGAGTATATTCTGTCACCATGCAAGACATAAGCACACAATGACAGAAGTTAACAGACAGACAGGCAAGGTTGGGAAATTCTACATCCTCAGGAAAACTTCAGTTACCTTGTTATGGCAGCACTTCGGTCTTGAGTGGCAATACTACCCACCCCAACTCATTGTTCTATCAGTAGCACCCCAGCCCTTCTCACAATGTTCAGCACACACACTCAAGTATGAACAACATGGGACTTCTGTCATAAGAGGGACCATTCAATTTAACAATGGACATTCTGTGCACTTTCCTCAAAACCCACTCTGAATTTGCCAATCAGTGCAGTTTTCCAGGAAATACTCTACTGGCAATGATACATCTCTCCATCCTAAACTAGCATAAATGCAGGATATCAATCCTATGTTGCTCACAGTTGAATGATCCGCTTATCCTTGGGTAAGCTGCATACTGTATGTCCATTACCCATGTGACCTTCCTTGTAGAAAGATGTTTCTCTATCTCCAACATTTGATGCTGCAGAATTTGATGTCCCAGACAACTCAGATATTCTATGTTCCTGACTTGAAGATGCTAGAGTAAGAATCTCTTGTGTGCGCTTCAGCCAGTCTGAGTTCAACCAGTCCGAGTTCAACCTTCGAGCAAAGTCTTCCACTTCCCTGTCCACTATCTCTTTCAATGCTGGGTCAAAGTCATCATCATCATCATCATCAAATTCTGCCTCTTCAAACACCTTATCCTGGACCTTTGAGACAATCCTAATTGAATTTTCCAGGCCACCACCTGCTCTTGATGCAGTCCTTCCCATAGCTGATAATTGAATGGCCTTCTCCTTTTCCAACTTCTCATTTACAGCTGCCCTAGAAGCATCAGTCCTTGGTCTAGACATGCTGTTCTCCTCAGTTGTCTCTTTCTTCCGCCGATTCTTTTTCCTCTTACCCTTGCCCAATCTGTTATTCTTATTTTCACCATCAATAAATGAGACCAAATCTTCAACAGACCGTTCATCCCTGACCTGCTTCTGTCCAGATTCCATCAAGCCGCTCTTGAGCAGCTTCTTCTCCTGCAGCTCTTTACGCTTCCTAGCGTACAGTCGGTTTAATAATCTAATTCTCGGGTCATCAGTACTGATCTTTACAGGTTCCAGTTTCTCCTCCTCTGTCAAGTCATCTGGCAAATGAAAAATTTCTCGTATTTGCTCTGGTGTTTTTCCTTCTATCATTCTGGCCAGTGCTCTGCTTGTCAAGTCACCCAATGGCTTCATATCCAGACTATCAGCAGCTGATGTCAATTCACACAACCTTCTTGTGTCAAGTCGAACAAATTTCTCATCAAACACTTTGCGCTCTTTGTCTGACCGGCCAGGCACTCGATGAAACCGGCAGTAGTCCAATATTAGCTTCAGGGCTCCTGGACTCACCTGCAAAATTGCACATACCAGACACAGATTCACACCTTGGCATCTGAGGTAGGTACTGCAAGCCAGACCCATTTTTGCACCACTGCCTCCAAACTTCTGTCTCCTATCACTTGCTGCATTTTGTCTTATTACTCACACCGTGACACTTGCAGCCACTGATCTACAGAGCACATTCGGAAAAAAACCATTTCCTGCATTGGGGGCTATGCCTTGACCTATGATGGTTGCACCAATCTCTCTTGCACACATACAGAGAAAAGTAGCGAACCCTCCCCTGCATTGGCTTTTTTGGATTGACCTACTCTGGCATTCCATGGCATTCCAAGATCCAGTGCAACTCCAAAACCCTACCCAATCACCATATGGAGTGCAAACTGCTGGGGAGAGCAGAAGGATAATGGTAGGCCGAGAAAGAGGAGGAAGCAGTCAGAGAAGAAGAAGAAGAAGAAGAAGCATGCGCAACAGGTAAGCGCCCGAGAAAGAAAACATACATACCTGTTTGGGAAGCACCGCAGGATTGTTCCGAGACCCGCCACGGCTGTGGCGCAGAACCTCACGCTGCACCAGTGGCGACAGCAGCGCCACCTCCCTCTCCACCTCCTCAATCTCCCCGTCAATGGTTTCTAGGTATAGCAACGTTTGCAACGCCTGCCCGCGCTGCAAAGTGCTGCAAATCTCCTTAGGCGACACTAGCAAGCTGCTGCTGCCGTTGCTGCTACTGCTGTTATTATTATTGTCGTGGTTCCTCTCCCCGTCATCCTCCTCCTCCTCTTCCTCCTCCTCCTCCACAACAAACGCACGCCTGTCAAAGTTGTCAACCCTAGGAAAATGACAAGAGCAAGCCGGAGCCCTCTCTGTCCTATCCAACATCTCCCCTTCTCCATTCTCTCCCATCTCTCTCTGTGCCAAAAACTCCTCTTCCCACCCAAAAGATTCCTTCTTTTCCTTCACAGATCTCCAACTACCCCATCCAGTACCTTACCCAGCAGAGCTCAAAAGCAAAACCCTTGAAACCTCCGAGAGACTGCACTCTTCCTTCTCTCTACACAGAAACAACACAACAGCAAACACAAAACATAACACAAAAACACCAAACACACTTATTAGCGCGGTACCACTAATCAAACAAATAATACACAAGGCACTCACTAATCAGGATTAGGCGACTTATGACTTACTTGGCGCCACCCACTTAAGCACCACTGGTAACCTACTATCTACTCCCCAACTGCAATGGATTCAACTAATGAAACATGAATACAACAGCAGCAGCAGCTGTTATATCCTTTCACCCCAACTACATATCACCATATCATTATTCTCTAGTGCATGATTTCTTGTGTGTGATTGAGTGAGTGGGTGTTGTGCTCTACTACTGTACTGCACTGCTCTGGGTTTGGTTATCATTAGCTAGGCTATCACCCGGTAATGTGAAAATGTTGGGGTTGTTGTCGATGATGATAATCAAAGCTAACAGATTTAGGTTTTTCTCAATCTATGGTTTTTTGTTTTGGTGTAAGCGATCGATCATGTAGGTATGTGTGCTTTGTGTGGATGGGTGTTTTGATGTCTGTGTGGTTGTTTTGTTGGTGGGGACTGTGATGAGGGAAAAAAAAATTAAGGAAAGTATATGGTAAGTCAGAGCGATGATGATGGTGAGGGCCTTCTTCGTATTCTTGATCTTTCTCTATGTTTGCTTTCTGTGTTTTGATATTATGTTGACTTTTTTTCACCCTTATACTATGTTGTGTCATTTGGGTTTCCTTTGGGAGAAATCCACCTCCGGATGTTGTTGGGAGATTACTTATTTGCCCAATTGTGAGATGTCATGCCTGTGTCAACATTTGTCTGGGTTGTCTTTGTTGTTGGGTGACCTACTTTTTCCTTTTGCCTTGGAATCCCAGAAAAACTTGCTAATGTTCATTTTTCATACTTGGCTTTTGAAGAAGCAGCTCTTTTGATATCAGAATTTGGTTGATCTTGTTGGGTTTTTCATGCTTGTATGGATTTGTTGGTGGCATCTTGTGCATAAAAAAAACCTCCTCGGATCTGTTTAGTGTATTCTGAGCAGATAAGCCCTCCACTTTTTTAATTTATTTATCATGGACCTTATCATTTGTGAAACTCAACCTGTCATGGGTATTATCCGGTGTTGAGCTGTTCTCGCTTTTTGGAACGTGAAATTGACAAGTAAAAGAAGGCCATATGTATACCCCTGAATGATGGTTCTCAAAATCAAAAGAACTGGTTTTGACCCTTGACTCAGGCTATAAAAATCACAGAACCAGTTTTGACCCTTAACTGGGGTTCTTAAAAATCAAAGAACTGGGTGGAAAAACCTACCCTAAACCATCGACTCTTTACTTGTTCTTTCAAGAGAACTCCCAATTCTTTGAAAATTTCCAAGAACCTGGAACCAGAGGTTGTTTTCATTCTAAAAGCATTATAGAACCAGAATCAAAGGTTTTGGAGATTATGGACTTTTCAACAAGCCAAAATTAGAGGTTCTTAACAAAATCAAAGAACGGCCCAACATTGGTATTATCCCTTTTTTGACAGAACTCCTTACTTGACCATTTATCAAGTCATTTACACCGAGGGTTGGTCTGGTATATACCATATTGAGATACCAGTCGAGTACTAATAATATATAGGGTTTCCAACAAAAATTTGATGTCATACGCATAATGGTATCAAAATTATTTTCCAGGGTATGCAATGGGTATGTAATGGTATCTTATGAACTTTGATACCAGCAGGTACGTATATATAATAACTCTAGTATCAATAATGCCCCCATTGATGATGATGATGATGTTTGATTTCATGTAATGTTACACAAAGACAGGAAGCATGGATGTTTTAGAGAAAGTGTCACCATATCTTTCACAAGTGTTGCAAAGATTTGAAGATGCATACCAGAGGAGGATCAAGGAGTGATATCAGAGTAAAAAAGTGCTTGAATCCCTTGTATCCAGTATTAGCATTATAATAGTGAGAATTGAGAGGCATATCGTATTGTTTTTGTTGGAATTTGATACCAAGGGCCTAATGGTACAAGGGGAATATCTGAATATCTGACACCGGCCTCATATGATATTTGATACCATTTTTATACCATTACAGATACCAGGGGCTGACCTACATACCAGCCCAACACTGGTTCACATGGGACAACATGGGGGAGAGTGTGTTTTTTTGCTTTAGGAACATAAAGGTTGAAATTTGGACTGAATTTTTGGTGCAAAACAATTTCGACCATGACATTGCAAAAGAGAAATTTTTTTTACCACCATCCTCTAGAGAGAATAAACAAGGGGTGTGTCACATACTGTGGCCTTGTCATTTACATTTAAAAGTATCTTAATACAAAAGAAGAATTATGGAAACTCACATATTTCACCATGCAAAAAAACAATCTTCAAAAAATCCTCTAAAAGAAACCAAAATCCTTCAATATGATATAACTCTATAACTAATCTCAAGTTTCAACACAAGCCAAAATATCATCTTTCAAAAATCCTCATATACTAATAGACCTATTACGTAGGGGCCAAAATCACTTAAGCTACTATACTCTATAATGAATCTAAACGCAATATCCTTGCCTACCTGTATGTAAATAGCTATTAGGTGGGTACATGTTGAATTTTGTTAGTTCACTGATGATAACTAAGATAACAAGTTCAGATCACCAAATCCAGTGATCCCATTGGCCTCCCAAAAAATAGCCTTTGCGCTTACACACACAACCTTATTCTGTTGAACATTGGAAATAGTGATCCCTTTCTACCATTTCTATTGGTCCTCTAAAATTCTCAGAAACCTACCAAACCCTATTACACCTTTAGTTCACTCAAGATAAATAAGGAAAATAATAATAAAATCAGATCACCGAATCCAGCAATTTCATTGGCTGTAACATTTTTTTTCACACCTACACACAAGCCTATTCAGCACCCTCCGTATTACCCTAATACTATAACCCTGTCGGTACGCAGATTTTAAAAGAATTGCACTTGCATATTTATCTGGTGGTTGGAAACTTATCATTCAGCTGGTGTGATTCAAAGGGGTGGGAGGGGAGGGGAGGAGGACACTATACCATGGTGAAAATCTAAAATCCATTTAAATTGCTTCTAAGTATTATAGATACCAGTGTAGCCTGTGCCGTTGGCCCAAGCACGAACACATTCTTTATTTTCCACATTGAGGGCTCAACTGATTTTTCCTTCCAAACCCAATTTTTGCAATTTGTTTGAATTTCCAGCAACAAAATCCACTCCAAAATCAGTCTCTTCCACACCTTAGATCTGAAAATTGTGAAATAAACTCTATTAAATTTGACTTGCTAAGGCCTTTCTAACAACTTCAAGAACACCCCTAAATTCCAATACAGTTTCCAGTCTCAGTTTTATTTAATTTTCATTGAAAAAATGGTTCAATAATCAATAGCTTCCACACTGTAGCTCCAAACCGTCTCAATCCAAGTTGGTGCACCCCTAGTCAGTCATTGAGATCTTTCGGAAGATACCAAGAGCGCAGCATGAACTGCCATGGTTTGGGAGACAAAACAAGGCGTGTGTCACACTCTGACCTTGCCATTTACATTAAAAAGTATCTTAATGCAAAAGAAGAATTATGAAAATTCAAATATTTCACCATGCAAAAATATAATCTTCAAAAAAATCCTCTAAAAGAAACCAAAATCCTTCAAGATATTATAACTCTATAACTAATCTCAAGTCTCAACACAGCCCAACATATCACCTTTCAAAAATCCTCTTGTAAAAATAGACCTAATATCACCTAGGGGCCAAAATACCTTAAGCTATTATACTCTATAATGAATCTAAACACAGTATCCTTGCCTTGGTAGGCAAGGCTAACAAACTACTTTGCTTCATTGATAGGTATATCTCATGCTTAGAGCAAATCAGGGTCTTTGACTTCAAATCTAACATGTTTTTCAGCTCAATATTGCCACTGAACTGAGTGGGCCTCACTCAAAAAGGTGAAGGTACCAGAGTGGGTACTGCTGGTTCACCCTTGTGGGTGAGAGTCTTTTTGTCAAGGGGGTGGTGCTTGAAGAACTTCTTATTCCAGAAAAGGAAGAAAACCCAATGCACTTATCCAAACTTGTTTGCATCTGCAAATGGTGTTTGTTTGTGACCCTACCAAAACCCAGATCCTGGACCCCTGACAAGCCACACATCACATACTCCAAAGACTCATTTATAGCCTTATCCCCCAGCTACTTAGCTAGCTCTAGCTACTGGAAGCCTTTGTTTTTGTGGTGTAAGATCTCTACAGGAGGAAGTACAATGAAAGTAGGTAGGTGACCGAAAATGTGGTTATGGATTGTGAGGTTGTCTGAGCTCCCTAGTCCCCAATTCAAGTTTTTAGGGTGTCTGTCATCATGTATGCAAAAATGAATGCAGACTAATTTGAACTAAGGACATGTGGCTCAAACTGCCATCCACAGATTGTTGAGGCATTAACATGCTGTGCAAAACATCAGGTGGTAATAATAAGTAACAACCATTGAAAAAGATGGATAGGAGGCAGTTTTTTCTATGTTTTTAAATTTTATTTATTTATTTATTTATTGAAATTTTTTAAATTAAAATTTTGGGTCATTGATGCAATCATCCACAGGAATATTTAGCCAAATATTGGCTACAAGCTAAATATGATTTTTAAAATTAAAAATCCTTCTATATTTTTGGCCACCTGCTTGAAGAACCATGTGTAGAAGAAGTATAGCAATTTTTCCAAAATTTTGGTCAAATTATGGATGTTGAAAATCTCTAAAAAGCAATTCAAAGATTTTAGTACTTTTTGATTTTTAACATAGCTTTTTGGCTATGGATAGCCAGCAAAAAACAAGGCTCATAGGAGGACTGATCACCAATAGAATGTGAAGATTGATGTTTTGTGGGGGTGGGGACTGGGGGACCAACTAGATAGCTTGGTTGCACCAAGCACAAATTATGTTTGTAGTTGGCCTTTTTAGTAAGTAAATAAATAAATAACCTTTATAAAATAAAAAGGCTATTCATGTTTATAAATAGCCTTTTTAGTGGCTTTTTTGGGATTATAATATGTAACCTAAGTTATGGTAAAATATATTCCCAGATTGATAACCTACCAGCCGATTATCAATTTTTTTGAGAACCAGTCAATAACCTAATCACTCGACATTGAATTTTCAAATTTTAATAAACTAGATGAATGACCTAATTATTCATCCACATAGGTTATCAATCCTAAAAGACTAAACATTTTTGTGATAGAAAATAAAATTAAAAAATAAGGTTAAAATATTTTAAAACCATATAACCACTGTATAACTGGCAGTATGACCTGTGGTGGTTCTCAATCCGATACTTGAAAACTGACTTTTATGCATAATTGACAATTGTTACCCAAAAAATAACTAAACCAATTGATAATGAGAGTTATTATTTTGACAATGAAGTTGATAACTAGCAATTTTTATTTTTTTTCAAAATAATTGATATTGATAATTGGTGGTTATGAAAAAAATAAAATAACACTAGTATAAACCCACAAGGTCCCAAATTCCAAACCCATAGAACATTAACCTATCATATCACATGGTTAAGGAGGTGGAATTGTGGGGCCTGATGATTTAAAAACCTATAGGCATTAGGATTATCTGTCCCCATTGGCATTTCATGTTTGTCCTAGGTATGGTCATCCAAGCCAATCAAACTTAATCTAACTTATACACAACAAAACAAAATTAATCCCTTGATCAGGGACTTGCTTTTCAGAAGCTATGTTAAATTTACAGCCATTGACATGTTTGCACTTTCAGATCATTGGATATAAAAGTCTTCATGTCTTGCCTAAAATTGTCAACAAGACCAATGACAGTTTTTTTTATATGTTTTGGCCCATGTTGACACTAGCACCTTTTAAAACACAATTGAAGACATTGATCTTGGCATCAAAATTGTCACCAAATTCATGCTTGTTTTTCACATTCCAACTTTCAATGCCATTACTAAAAAATTGGTTACCTTTACAATACAATTTTAGAATCCTTGCACTATAACATAACATCTTATCTTGCATTCTCTTTGACAATTTGATTGACCTTGGTTTAAATTGTTACTTGGGTCCATTCATGATTGGGGTATCAAAAATGAGTGTCTAAGTTTTTTAAGATATATATTTTTTTTATTTTTAAAATTTGCATTGCTAGAATTGTAATGGATTGTAATATGTTGATAAATAAAATGATGTCATGTTAAATTATTTAAAATATTTTAAAAAATAACTTGAACATTAAATAAATGTTTTTTTGAGTCATTTGAACTATCTATATAAGATGTTCAATCTGCAATTTTTTAAAAAAACAATTAAAAATTAATGAATTAAGTAATGGAATTGATGTCCAGAAACACTTGTGAATAAATAATGCTTGCATCTATGTTTGGCCATGTTCATTGAATGCATTAGATTACATAATAAACCATATGAAATTTTTGAAGGCAACAAAATTCAATATTTGGAGCTATAGGGAAAAGGATTTTTTTTTAGTCATTCAATGATTTTTTATATTCACTAAGCATAAAAGTTGTAACTCAAAATGTAAATCACATGTGCAAGAAATAATTGTGTCAAAAAAAATATCAAATTGTCCATACAAGCTTATTCAAACATAATATGCATTTATGGATTTGAACCAAAGTTTATACATGCATGGATGTGCACATGTGAAAAATCATCACCACCACATGAATTATCTTAGTTTGGATTGTTTTCTTGGTTGAGAAAGAATAAATAAAATAACTTTTCTCGCTTAAATTTTTTTTATGTAAATATTATTTGTAGAAATTAGGTTTATAAAAAGTCCTAATATCATTTTTCCTTTTTTGGAATCCCAGCCATGAAAAGCCCTCTCATAGGTGTGGGTCCACATGTGACAATTCAATTAACAATGAAGATTATTATCTTCATGTTAAATTTACCATTCATTTTATTTTATCACATTTTGAAATTGATTTACCCTTCCCCATCCATTCATGTTGAACTTACAAGATTGTTTTACAACAATTGGAATCAAACATGACATGTTTCTAATATGAATAGAGAAATAAATTTTCATGATTATTGAATGGATGAAATCAACTTTTTAAATTTATTTTCTACATTCAACATGGAATTATTTCAACCAATTTTCAACATGATAGTGTAATTAATAGTGTTGATTTCTTCTTCCCCATGGAAGATTTTATCACAATGTGAATGTTCAATTTTCTACTACGCCCACTTGATTCAACCAAAATTTATTGCACAACTTTACTTTCAAACTCAACAAGGAATCCACTTTGTTCAAATCATGTCTATATGCACATCTTATGTTTTAAATTTGGTCAACAACTTAGTCAAGGAAGTGGGGCCAAATTATCTCCAAGTTTCACATTTCAACCATCTTTTTCCCCAAATGGCTTCTTCCAAGGTTTCATCTTGCGAAGCCATTTGGGGAAGAAGATGATTCCTAGGAAAAAGATTTGAACTTGAGATTGTGAACTCGTACTCATGATTGTTAACAAGTTTGATTGTTAAAAAATTTCTTGCAAATTTCTTGTACATGTTGAGGTGTTCAACTCAATGATCATCATTCTAAAAATTATTCAAGAATGATAAACAACATGAAAAAAACACAAAATAAGCAACATTTCATATTAAATATGGCAAGCTCATTTGTGTAAGTTAAAAAATGAGAATGGATAATCTCAAAAGGTTTGCAAATACAATTTCAATAAATAACGTATGTATTCAATATTTTGTATGTTGTATTAGATTAATCTACTATATGCCAAGTACATATTTTCTACACTCCCGCTAGGATATTAGTCTATGCATATAAGATTATGATCTAATTCAAGATTATCATTTCTTTTGAGTTAAGGTAAAAAGCCCGTTCTATCTACATCTCTTTGTGAAATTATTTTCTCTTCTACAATTAGGCTTCTTGCTCAAGGAACTAATAAAAGTCCTATAGCTTGGAAGCATAACCTTCATCAAGGTGAACACAACTTCATCATTTGGGATCCCTACACCATTGGCTAACAAATTGTTCCAAACATGTGTTTTAAATACAAATATGTGTTCTATAACACTATTAATGTCTTTCATTTTCAACTTGTGAAGTTTGTCCTTTGGATACACTTTTGTCACAACATTTTGTGATTCAAAGAGTCTTATTAATTCAATCCATGCTAATCTTGTAATAGAACGTGATTGAAGATGGGCAATTATGTTATTATGTAGACAATTGTTTATTAATGTTAAAGACAATGTATTTTTAACATCCGATGCGCTTATGCTAACTATGCCTATTGTGGTTAATGGAGGCATACCAATAGCAAGTTGTGTTGGTGCTAGGTACATTAGTTTTGGTTCAGTACCATTGATCATTGACCACAATCTTTCTACCTTGAAAAAATCGATGTTATTATGTGTTTCCAAATGTTAAAATAAGATCTACCAAATTTGAAAATGTGTGACTTGTATCTATCTTAATAAACATTTATAATTCTTGTCAAAATTTAATTTTGCATATGTAATATCAACTTTTCCATCAACATTTTGAACTTCTAGTTAAGTAATAAATTACTTGTGGATTTAATTTGACTTCGCTTGATGTTGAAGAAATGGGCTTTTCCATTTTAACATCAACATTAATAATTGAGTCTTATTTATATATAATCATCTATTGCTAATTTGTTTTTGAGAATTATAACTTATGTTAATTTCAATATCATAATCAATCTCTCATTTTTTGAACATTGTGCTTTTAATTCATCATTAATGTGGCTTTGATGCCATGGAATAATTATTTAAGATTAATGAGAGACAACATGGAAAACATGTTGAAGAAAGAGCATTGTATATTAAATATGAAAAATCATTTATCTAAGTTATAGAAGATGAGAATGGATTCTCACTATGAAAAATTATGTTTGTGAAGACCACATTGTCTTGCAACTAGAGCTCAAAAACCACTCAAGTACAAATGTGTTGCAACTACGTTCTCCCAAGTGCAACTCCTATGCAACTACACTTTATAAATATGGTGATTTAATAAATAAATTTCCATGTCAGAAAATAAGCTAGTAGTTTGGTAATTGCATTGTAGTTCTAAATGTGTTTTGTTTATGATAATTTATACACATTGTATTTATGCATGTAATAAATTATATTTGATTTTTTGAAAAGTTGCATTATACTTGTAACACGCAACAAAGTTAGGACTATTAAAAATGAGCTACACATTGAGTAATTTTTTTGCAACTAGTGTAGAATTTTCATATGTGCGATTACACCATGTGTCTACGTTCCCACTATCCATGAGGTACAAGCTTTGTAACTAGTTTTTAACTATGAAATTTGTTTATGTAATAGGTTGGCCACTATGTTATGTTGCCATTAAATGCCACTATTGTATTACTAATTGCCCACTATTGTGCCACTATTGTCCCACAACTATGTCACTATGTGGCCATTCGAATGCCACTAGTTGTTACATATGTGCCACTACAAGGCCACAATATTGACACTATTTTACAATTAGATGGTCATTATGGTGCTATTACTTGGCCATTAATAAAATGTTATTAATGCATTATCCATATAAATTGTGAATTTGTAGACCTCATATTCGATCCCAATGCTGCATAAATTATATTACAAATATTTATATTGGAAGTTCATGAAACTATTCAAGCTTATACACCTAGAATTTTCCTAGGCTACATGAACAAGTAAGGAATTAATAATAGTTGATTATTTTGTGGATAGCTCCTTGGCACTTACAATGGTTGCATCTTGTGGCATATTAAATATTAATTTATGGTTAACTTACTTCACTATTATGAACTAAAAACTAGATTAAAATTAGCCTTTAATCTAAATTAATTGATCCAACTAAAAGAATTATGTCTTTAATTAATTCAAATAATTCGTTTTTTCATAATTAATTAATTAAATAATTTAAAAATATTGTAGTCCTATTTTTTGTGATTAGTATTCAATTGTCGTATTAATAATATTTCACTACATTGTAATTATCAGTATCATGTTGGCAATATACATACATATCAAACCATAAAATTTCATGAAAAGTGAAAGTCTACTTTTGAATTGAAATTAAAGATAATGTGCATATTTTATTAAACATTCAATAAAGGTGTACATATGGATATGTCTCTATATACCTCAATGTCTTCTACTCAAATTCATGTTTATTATTTAACATTTCATAATTAATTAATTAAATTGAATAATAAACCACTCATATGAATTCATTAATCAAATTTAATTAATTAATTTTTTAGTTAATTCAGATGATAAATAAATAAATATCTAGATTCGGATAATTAATTGTCTAATAGCTAATTATATAAATTCACTAACTAAATAACTATTTAAATTTGATTAATTAATTTAAATAATAATAATAATTTTAAAAAATTAGGTGAGTAATTACTGAATTTTATTTGTATTCAAAACATCAATTATCAGAATAATTATTCTGATAATTAATTATCAGATATTTAATTCAAATAATTATGTTAAATGATTAATTATAAAATTCATATTAATTGGAAAACACACACACACAAAACATGTGGAATTTTCTTTTTTTGTAGTTGCAATTCATTTGCAACTAAGGTGCAACTAAAAAAATTAACCCATATGTTTTGTTTTCAAGGTCTCATTTCATAAACTATATAAAAGAGGCGTTTTCTTTTGCATTCTCACATTAAAATATATGTGCCATGTTGGGATGAACTCATAAAAGATTAACCCTAAAGGAAAAACATTAAAAAAATAAAATAAAATTTATGTGGGTACTATTTAGTTCACCTACCTTTCTACCTTCCTACCTACTTGACCACTTAAGTAGATAGGAAAGTAAATAAGTAGGTAAGTAGGTAGGTTGGTATGTAGGAGCTACCAACTTACCTACCTCTTGCTATGTACTAACCTACCTATGTGTGTGTGTGTGTGTGTGTGTGTGTGTGTGTGTGCGTGTGTGTTTCGAAAACTCAAAACATATGTCATGTGGCAACTTTTGATTGTGCCATAATTTAAAACCATTTAAAATGAATAATCATAATGGACAATGGATATCAATATTTCAAAAAAAAATTCACTACAAAATCGTCATAGTGTCACATGTTAAATTTTGATGAATGCATGAGAAATGACATCAATGTGACATTCTGGTTGTAGTCATAGGGGAGTTGAAAAATAGTTGAAAAAAAATTGTTGTGACAGAATTGCAATTAAGTTGCAATGAATTGTATTAGAATGAAATCATATATACGGTGAGTTGCATATCTTACAACTCATGCAACTTGTCTAACAACACTCATGCGTGTAAAAATATAATGAGTTGTAAATGGTCATTGCAATTCAAAAATTGAATTACAAGCCTAGTTGCAAAACACCCTTTTTTCATAATGTTCAATTAGTCTACATATAGTTACAATAAAAATTACATATATTCATATTTTGTTTATCGTATCATACTAATGTATTACATTAATTGTTCATATTTTCTACACCCATATGATTCATTCTTCCAAATTGTCTACTACATGTTCACAAATCTAAACATCTTCCTTGGTTGTATTTTCACACCCCTTTCCAACCTTAGGTGTTAAATATTTGCACTAATATTTTAGTTGTTACCATAGTACCTTTACCATTTCAACATATTAAATTATTTTTTGTTTCGCTGAACTTTTGAAATTTTGATTATTATTTGTGCTAAAATTATAATAAATTTAAAAGTTCAATTGTCAAGTTTTGAACCATAGAGCTTCCATTACAATGATTTAAAACTAAAGCAATCTAAACACACTAGATTGTTCCACGACATTGACAAGACCTTGTTTATTATTTTGTGTAACCATTACCTATTGAAAATTTAAAAATCAAAAAACCAAGTGCCAAAATTAAGATTTCAAATTTAATTAATCATTCGGTAGTTTGTTGCCAAAATGGTAAAGGCACTACAATAACAGCAACATATGGGTTGGACATCAAAATGTAGCCTATAGTTTTCCAGGATTTAAATTGACAACTTATGTAGCAATGGATTCCTTGTGTTTACATTAATCATGAAATTTACAAACACCAAATAAGGTTTTCCACATTGAAGAATTTGATGGTCAGTGGACCTTGTAATTATAAAAAACTTTGCCTTATGCAACAACCAACATGGTCAAGAACATTGTTTCAAATATATTATAAATTGAACCCATGAATTGACCTTTAGCCACTTGACCCACATACAAACCAACCAATAGAATATGATTTACAAATGTTACCTTATTGACATGTACACCTTGATTTATTGGAAATGTCCAAAAGTTTTCTTTAGTGTGCCATATATGACAACCCCTAGCATGACATTTGAAGAGACAAAATCATGTCTAAAAAACTTGGTGAAATACACATTTGGTGCATACTTTACATTCCCAAATTTGACATACATGAAACTACTAATCATTTTGAACACTCTACTTTTTAACAAGTTTTTCCATCTTTAGACATAGACTAATCATTGCACATGCATTGAACACCCCAAGAATGCCGATAGGGTCTAGTTACACCCCTTTGCACTACATGCGTTGCATTAGTTCCTCTTCCTTTTCCTTTCCTCACATTTGATATTGTCCTAGAACAATATCCAAGAAATTAGATCATATGAGGGCATCCTATTGAACATTATGCATCTTATATGTTTCCACATTTGTCCCGGAGACTATTCCCAATAGAAAAACCAAGTGTGACATAATCTAGTTATAGTATCCCTTCATGTTGCATTTGTCAATCTAGTTCCAATGTTTGAATTACCCTTCATTACACATCAAATATCCCATGATAGTAGCATTCTACAAAACACATTGTGGGTGGGTATCATGCTTGAGCACCTTGCAATCATGTGTTCAACACTCCCATATTTGGGATACATGTTTGCAAGGTACTGACAATATAACTTTTTGACTCACAATTGCTTCATAAATTTTTTGAATGAATTTGTCTTCCTTTTTTTTAAGTGCTTATCAACATGCACATTCAGTAAACACTCAAACAAAAATGTCACTCTTGTAACATGTTATTTGATCACATTTGTTGAAAGGGTTGGTTTTCCATGTCGCATACTTTAAGGTGGTTTGCAAGCATTGTATTCAATTTGAAAATGCTTGATTATACAATCCTTGGTGCTATTGTTGCTAGATAAACTTCCAATTGTTGGGGTTTCAATTATGTGTTGTGAATCTTGGGTGTATTTTCATTTTAAAAATCAAAAGACCTATAAGATAGGAATCCAAATATAACTCATCAATTGTGAAAACAAGCATCAACCTTTTATTTGATCCCACCATTGCAAAGGATGTGAGAAAAATTTCACAATTTTTTTTCTATAATTATTTTGATGCCTTGCCACAAGTCACAAAATCCAATGAAAATCTATAATTTCACAAGGGACTACCATGGAACACATTCACATGTATGCCATAATGCAAATTGTTACATTTGTGTGAAATTTGAATGTATTATAAACAATACTATAAACTTCTTTTTTTTAAAACAATGCATTTGGAGTCAAAAAGTTGAAACAAATGTAGATAATGGTTATTTTTCCCTACCCCAAACCTATCAACCTTCAAAGTTCCAAATATAGAGAAAACATAATAAGAAAAAATAAATTGTCAATAAATATTTTTGGTCCAATATTGATTTCTTTGTCATATAAGCATGCATGCCATAACATTAGCCATAGATAATGCATCCATTTGACAAAGTAATATTGGTTGATATATACCACCCAACATAAAAGATGTGTTTAAAAATTATCCCAAAAAGGCTCAAGTGGCGTTTCAGTAGGGTTCACATTTTTGCATATAAACCAAATCTAAAACTTTCATTCTATGAACACCTAATCAATTTCACAAGTATCAACACAATTATAGTTTTAAAAGTAAATCATATGCAAAATAATTTGCCTATTAATTTAAAGATGGATGTACCATACTCATGATATACATTGCAATCATTTTGAGGACAATGATTCACATTGTTAATTGTAACCATGAGGTTACATGAATGTCTAAAAACTCTTAAGATACAACAATGGGTTCTCAATATTCTATAAAAGAAAGATATTAGGATTGGTTAACAATCATGGGAGTTTAAATAATGTAATTTCTTTTTTTCTTCTTCACATTAATGACAATTCAACGTTTGCACAATATTGTTCCTAATTGACCTTCAACTAGATGAACTAATTGCATACAAGTTAATTTAGTAATGTAGCCAAAATGGTGATCATCCATAAAATATTTAACCAAATTTGACTACAAACAAATTTTAAAATTTAAGCATCCTTTTATAGGTTGGCTATCACACTAAAATCAAATATAAAAATTTGGAATTTTTTCAATGGTTTCAAATTTTGGTGATTGAAAAACTCCAAAAATAATTCAATTATTGCATTTTATTTGTAATTTCTTTTTTTGTCAAAATTTGCTAATGAAAAAATCAATGCCGATGTTTTTGGTTGGGGGAAACAGCCCATGGTGGGAGCAAAATAAGGGGCCTAGGCAAGGTGTTGTCAATCTTAGTTATTGATTTGAGGAATGCCTTCATCCATGGATGCCAACCAAATAAAACACAAGGTGATCCATGAGTTAAAACAATTGAAGATCATGCAACAATGATGGATGTGTAAATCATTAGCAAATTGCCTTTTTAATCGTAAAGGCACCTAAATGGGAATAAGGTTCTTCCATTTTGAAAGGGGGCATTATTCATGGATCCCTTCCTTCAAGGTGGGTTTTGTCATTACATAGTCCTTTAAATATCAAAATGATCTTTTGTGAAAATATTATATCGAGTTGAAGAAAATTACCATAATGATGGCAAACTACAATATGGATATTCTAATTACTCGTATGACAATATTATTAGGTTACTATAAAATAAAAAACATAATAATAATTCCAAAGCTATGAAACAAATTGGTTTAAAAAAATAAGTCAATCATTTTAATGACAATGATTCATCAAAGCTAGTTTAGATAAGATGATTTTAGGTTCCATAAGTCATAAGCCATCATTTGGACAATTCCAAACTAGAGTTTGTTTAACCCATTCACAATTAAACAAGCATGAAAAGGTATCTTTTTGGATATGTGTATTTTAAAAGTTTATTTTTCAACATCATATTCACAAACATATTTTCAATACCTTCTCTACCAATTTGCATCCCATTTTTTTTCAATTGAATTGAATTGAAAATTAATTTAGTTGAATCAAAGTTCAATTCAATGTATTCGAACTCGATTGAAAAAATATCAATATCAATTCAATTCTAGTTGCACACAATGTCATTCAATATTTTCTTTGAAATGGAACTTATAGTGTACAAAATTAATTCATTTTTTCATCAATTGATTGTCATTGGTAGTGTGTAGTAGCATGAATGAACTTGGGCTTTTCAATGTGGAAGTTGACCAAGTTAAACTTGGTAATAAACACCTCTTTAAACATTAAAAAAATAGCCAAAACCTCGTGTGTTTTAATTCTAGCAAAATGAGTATTAACAGAAAATTAGAATGTTGGTAACAAACCTATATATTTTTGGATTACATAAAATGATGTGTAATTATGTAATGTTTTAAATGTGTTTATGAATTGTTTTTAAAGTTAAAATAATTGTGAGTTGAAAAGTGATATGACAATTTGTGAAATCCTATATATAATATGTCATAACATTTCCCCCTAAATTGGGTCCAAGCATGGTTGGAGTACCCCTTTTGAAACATAAGGACTCACTCCTAGGACCCCCAAATTCACCATTTTTTTCATAAAACCTATGACTTGTCTTAGATTCCCCTCTTTTTTCTCATGTCAAATAAAATAAAAGTTCTCCAAATTTTATATGGACATTGAAAGTATTTATTATTTTCACTTATGAATGTAAAAATAGTAAAATTTATTCAATGTTGGCCATGTCTATCAATGGCCCAAAATTTTCTAAATTTTCACTTTTTGAAACTTTGTACATTGCAATAGAGCACTTGATTCTTGTCACACTTGAACGTTTTATACAAATTAGCAACTAAAGTGTTTGTGGTAGAAATCTCGAAGCAAAGTAATTAGTTAAACATTCCTTATGGGTCTTGAACTTTTTTTTTCTCATGAGACAAAGAACTTTCCAAGACTTGTTAAGAATCCTTAAACTTGTTCAAATTTGAAGTTCTATGCATAAAATAATACCTTAATAATGTATGTATTTATGAAGGAAAAAAATCTTTCAACATGAATGTGTTATTAATTTTCAATGACATATTCAAGTGAGAGGGTCCACTAGATATTTAGTGAGATGGTCCTTTTAGGTACCCCAACCATACTTTGACCCAATTATGTGTTATAATTTCATATTATTTTAATATATTATATATATAGGATTTCACATACTTGGGCTTTGCATTGTTACATTCTACCAAATGATGATCAACTAATGGAAAAATGAATGACATTGCATGCAACTTGAATTGAATTGAAATTCTTAAATTTAATTCAAATACATTAAATCTGAATTTTGTTGAATTGAATCCAAACTTGATTGAATTCATACACAATTGGATTCAGATTCAATGAAATTGAATTCAACAAAAATTGGATGCAAATTGGTGTAGTTCATGACTATGGTGTTAAAAAACAATTTTGAAAATACACAAATTAAAAAAAAACCTTTCCATTATGGGGAATTAACTAAAAATAAATTCTAGCTTGTTGTATTCAAATGGGAACATATGAAACCTAAAGTTATCTTACCTAACCAATTCCAATGAATCATTGCCATTGAAATCATCATATTATAATCATTAATACTATATAATTAAAATATTTTCCCAATTTTAATATAATCAACATTAGTTTGAATTATAAGTTTGCGACTTTTGGAACCTTGCCTTGTTGATCTTTGTGTTTGTGTACTCCTTTTATAGGTTCTAGTTGCTTTTAAGTAAAAAGGCAATGGCATTCAAGTTTTAGAATATTGATAATGAGTTTGCCCATTCAATTTGGGGTATTAAAATATGGTCAAAGGAACAAAAACCTTCCCTCTTCAAAATGCTTTCAAATAAAGGTAATACATGTATCCAATATAAGCATATGTGACTAAGGATGTATCACATTATGTGTCAATATCATGCTTTAAGGGAATGCACATAACTAGTATTAACTACTATAAACATTAATAAGGATTCGTCCCTAGTTCACTAGGAGTTTCACTAATCATTTAAGTGAAATCACCATTAATTCACTAGATTATAATTCTAGTGAATTCATCACATCTTTTAGTGATTGGTGATGGGTTGATATGAACAAGTGTATTCACTAGGAATTAATCAAATTAAAATTGCCACATGACATTCATTTTTAAAATTTAATTATGTTTTAGGAATTTTATTTAATATTAATTCAAACTATTAAGTTTATATTAGTAATAAATGGTTATCATTTTATGTACATATAATTAACATACCCCATTGACCACATGGAAGTTTTATTAAAGTTTGAACCTTGAAAAAGGTGATAACCCATTACCATTGCAATCCAAACACCTCATTTAATATGAAACAAGTGGGGTGATGAATGGATTTAGTATGTTGTTTATTCCATTTTTTTTGTAAAAACCAATTCTAATTATTAATATCTTTTTCATACTATGTCGAAATGAAAAAATTAAATTTCATTTTAGAATATTTTTCTCAGATGTACACATCTTTAATATTTTAAGGGAAAAAAACTATTTAATTTGACCAAAAATGCATTTGAATCTTGCAATTGCATACTTTTCAATAATGATGTTTTGAAGATTTTTTCTTTCTTTAACCATTATTATCTTTTTCATACTTTGTCAAAATGAAAAAAAAAAAATTTCATTCTAAAAATGTTTTCCAAGATGTACACATCTTTAATATTTTCAAGATTTTTTATTTTTTTTGACTGATAGTATATTTGAAGCTTGCAATTTTATTCATTTCAACAATGGTATCTTGAAGATTTTTTTGAAAACTATAACTATTTTTTCATACTTTTCCAAATGAATAAAAAATTCATTATATATATTTATTCAAATATTTTCACAGATATAAAATTTTTAAGAAAAGAAAAATCCATTAATTTGACTGAAAATGCATTTGAATTTTGTTATTTAATACATTTCAACAATATTTTTTGAAGAAAATAAATTCAAATAAAATAATTTGTGAATAATTTTTTTAAAAAATAACATTTATTTTTTGTTCAAGAAAATATTTCATTGTTGATGAAAAATTATGATATTATATTTATTTCCCCACATTTCAAGCATATATTTAATCAATAAATTTTTTTATGATTTATAATTATGCTAGACATAATTATTTAATAATTAGCTCAAACGTGTAATAATTAATTAATTAAACACATAATATTATGTTATTTTAAAAATAATTTATAATTTCTTAGAAAATATTAAAATTATTTTGAATAATTATTAATTTATACACTTTTTTCAATATCATAATTTATATTAAATTTGATTACAGATTAAAAAATCATCTTTTAAAGGATTTTTTAATTTTATAAAATGGTTTTTAATCATGGTGTATGACCAAATTAAATAACAATTTAAAGGTTTTGATAAATAAATAAACATAAAAATAAATAAATTTGATACTTAATTTAATCTATACAATAATTTGAAGAACACAAAAATGAACCTTAGAATGAGTTATTTTGATTTAGAGGTAAATTATTTTATCATTTAATTTTAAGATTATGTAGAAGAATAACATTATATGTAACCTTTCTTTTTATATATACATGTATAATATTCTAGTATTGCAAATTGTGTTAAATTTTATTTTGAATAATATTTTCATCTAATTTTTTGGAAAGGTTTTTTCATTATTAAAATAAATTTAATAAAAATTATAACATGCTTTTAAAGTTGTATGAGTACCAAATTTCTTAATAAATTAATAAATGCACACATTTAATAAATATTCAAATAATTAATCAATTATAATTATAAATTTCCAATTTACACATAATTTTAATAACAAAAAAATGAACCTTAATGAATTAAGCATAAATGATTTCACACATGGTGAAATCGCACTAGGTTAAAACATTGGTTAATGAACCCATTTCACTTTTAAGGCCCTTTAATGAAATGGGTTAGTGAATTGGACCCATGTTTTCCTATAGTGCAATGACTATTGATGACTTATTCAACAATTTGAAGTTGTACATTGTTGAATCTATACATGTACAATATCAATCAAGGTGCCACATTCCATAAGAATCCAATGAACTTGAACAACAATAAAAATAAAAATTGAAAGAATTTGTAATAGATTTGAGGAAGAAAAAATGGAGGTAGAATTTGAATGGAAAGTTATAGAAGAAACAACCCAAAGGAAGTAATATGTAGAATAAGTGGAGGGTTTAAGGTTTAAAGAAGAAGAGTTGTGGACCCCAAAAATTCATACTTCATGAGTTGCGGACATAAGATAATTTTAAGGTGATTAGTTAAAATATAGTTTTAATTGTGCTTCACATGAAAAAAAATTAACCCATATTTTGAAATAAATAGTGATTATAACCCTTATGATCACTTGATCGTAGCGGTTACAATTACACATTTGTAAATGGTAGTATAGATGATGAATGGGGCCCATGTATTTGTTTTATGTTTGCAAGTGGATGGACCTATAGTTTCATGAGAAATTTTGTTTTTTAAAAGGTTTAAAAAAGATAGTTGTGTTTATGAAACATGGAGACATGAAATTTGATATGTTTTAAAATGTGTTTTATATCATGCTTATGGAATGTGATTAACTTAGTGTTAATTATTACTTTAGTCTACTCCTTGGCATTGCTATGAAAGGGAATCTTATCATACCATAACAACGGAGTTATTTTTTAAAAATGTGTATCCCTCCATTCTAGTAGACTTATGAAATGGCCTCAAATTGTGGTCATTTAAACTCAACAACCTCATACAATCCTCACAAAATGGCAACAAACATTCATATGTACACAAAAGTAGATGAAAATTGTTCAATTTTACTCATTTGCATCATTATAGGACATGGCTTTTATATTCAACATGATGTTATGTTTGGCAAGAAGGAGCTATTTTCAAATGTGTAATGAGAAGCTCTAGAACTATGAACATGAAAAATTAAAAGTGAAATTAAAAGGAGTTGCAAATCAAAATTTAGAACCATTTTTTTATTAAATCCCTTTTATACTTTGCTACAAGTGCTCTAACTATGATCATTGACAAACCATCCTTGATTATAAGATGTAATAATCCATCTTGTCAACTTATAATGTCACATGATTAATTGTTATTGTTACTTGTATAATTGTATACCAATGTCATAAGTTGCAAATGTTGTCATGTTAAAAATCTCATCTTATATTTTTTAATTATATATTCACTTCGAAACTTTAGTTTCATTACAAGACTTACCACCACCACCCTTGTTCCCTCACCCCAAACCCCCAACTTTGGTAATTGTTATCTTGCAAATTTAAACATAAATAGTTCCATAATTACATTGGGTGCAATTGTAACATTTTCTTTTGAACTTGAAATTCAATAAATGTTCAAAATGTTCAAGTGTTTATTATTTTGTTCTATCAAACAACAGATTTATATTATCTAAAGGTGATTGGTTTAAATAAAGGAAAATCAAACATGCCATTAGCAAAGGTCATAGGGTTGTTATAAGACAAAACAAATCGTCATTTCTTTTTAACAAATATCACTAATCCAGACCTAATGTGCAATCTTTACTTAATATAACAAAAGCATTCACAACATGAAACAACAATTAAAAATTTCTTTTAATAGGTTTCTAATCACCATGCATGACCCACATTAATTTACATAATCTTATCATGTACCCATGATTCATAATTGGCAAAAACTATCAAAATATTTAACTTTTTCAACAAAAGGGGTCCAACAACCCTATTTTTAATATTCTAGAATTTCAATGAACAAGAGTAACTCAAAAAGGCATAGCAATCTTTTGAGTAAAAAAAAAATAGTCTTGGTTGGCATTGTATTCCTTAAATGGAAGTTGGAAATTCAAAACTCCAAATCATTAGCAAGCAATACTTTCTTTTAAGTTGAACCATAATGACGTATATGATATTCTATTTGTACTAGTGTACATGTTTATTGTCACCAACATCAAATGACACATATCACACAATAACATTAACTCTTCCTTTCTTACAATACTTTAGTTGATGTTGTTAAATGATTACATAAGAAGTTCAACTTTATTTATTATCAACACATATAAAACAAATTTTATACAAATGATTGGATTTTCCACATCTCATCCCATCAAAAGTAATGCACATTCATTACTCACCTTAAACAATAAATTGCACTCAAGTCACTTCATATGCCACACATGCACTATAAAAGAATTCCAAATTATGCAATATTTTTTCATGCACCCCACTTTATTGCTATTCTTTCCATATATTTACATATTATTTCAAATAAAATTTCCATCTTTCCATTTTAAGTAATCCTTTTTTATGAACATTTGAATATAATAGATGGGTAGCCATTTTTGCATAAATAAAACATTTAAAAAGATATTTATTTCCTTCACTTAATCTTCATTACATCATTACACATGTGCATCATTGTATCATTACATCCTCATCATGCACATTTGTATGTGGCTTTCAACCCTAAACCATGTCTTGGAACGTTAAATTAGTTTTATATTTCTTTTTTATTTAATTTTGCATCATGGTGCATGTTAATATGTGGAGCAAGGGTTTTTTCTCATATTTGTAGGTTTGTTCTTGAAATAATCACAATGCATATTTGCAACTAAAGACTTGTACTTAGCCATAATGCATTTAAAAAAACTCAACATGGAAATCCAATGACTCTCACATTCCTTAACAACATTAAACATTTTCTTTTTGAAATCTTAACAAGGTTGGTTAATTCGAAGAACTTTTTGGGGTTGTGACAAAAATAAATAAACAAACTATGACATGGATTCAATTTAGGATATCAAGGATATTTTGGATAACACAACAACTACACACCACACCCATAAGAAAAAACAACATTGGATTTTAGTTGCAAAGTTATCCCAACTCATGCAATGTCTTTGAAGTGTAGAATCTTTTTGCAACCAAAGTGCACCCAACTTGAGCCAAGATGTTAATTAGAAACTCACCCATATTTTGCCACACATTTCAAGAAGATTGTACATAGGTTATTTACATACCTCCACACATTCCAAGACCTTAGTAAGATTGGCGTGTGACTCCAATCTTTCTTAACATAAACATGTACATTGCATAGTTGACATTCTAAGATAGTGACCTCATTTGCAATCATTGAGAAGAAATTAACCCTTGCACAACAAATCTAATGCTATTTAGGATAATATGATGCATTGATTCAACTAGCATTCCCCACCCCTTGTTAAATTTTCAATATCCAAAACAAATTTTTCATCAATGTTTCAATCATTAGGTCCAAGATGACCTTAGTTTTAAAGTCAAAAATTAATGGCAAATTGGCAAATCGAACTATCATCTCTTTTAATGCATGAACATTAAACTAGACCAAACACACAACAAATTTAATGATTAAAAAAATAAAAATCCTTTCACTTTTGTTGTGCATATTATAATTGTTATACGACAAGGCCCCAAAATCAAGTTTAGAAATAACTATATATATATTTCAATTATCATGCTTATGGAGAGTATCCAACTTTGTTGATAACACCGTGTCATTTCCCTCGATTTTTGAACAAATATTGCCTCTATCTTTGGAAACCAAACAATATCCCCCTACAACTAATTTTACCCAAGGAAACTAGCTACCCAAGAAGGGAGATATCGACAAGCTTGAGACACCATTGATTTGACAAGCATAAAATGGCTTGAACTTTAAAGAACTTTCAATGGTGCGATGTAATGACAAACAAATTATCGAACTCAATGAATAATGCAAAAGGAGGAAAATCAAAGCAACAAGTTCACTAGGAAACTTAGGAGAAAATCATCATGCATGTGAATCTTACATCCAATAGTGGTTGTCAAATCTTTTCTACACATTAATTGCTTCTCTTATTGCTTATGTTTAAAAAATAAAGTGTAATGAGAAATAAAGTGTAAGAAGACTCTCCAAGAGATCAATGCTAATCCCTAAAAAAAAACCTCCCAAAGGTTGTTTTTTCAATTAGCACTAATCTCATCAGCAAAAGTTCAAGGCCAACTGCAGGTACACCTAGCAATTGGTGCTGATTTCCACTTATGCCATTAGCACTAATCTCTCTTGAGATAAGCACAGGTTTGACACCCACTAATGAAAAAACACACCAAAGAAGTGAATGAGGAGGCACATTTGAATTATTATGGATTATGGAGTCCTTGACTCCTTTTACTTTGATTCACAAGTCTTACATGCACATCGTGTTTGAAGTTCCCTTTGAAGTCCTGCGAATCTGTCTCCATGTAAATGCCCAAGTGGATTAGGATTTCCATCACATCAACTTTCTGCTGAAGCTATTACGGTTACTGAATTAGAGTGGTGATCATGTGAGGGCAGGAGCCATTGACCTTCTTCTGTTGTGTTTGCAGGGATCAGGTATTGCTGTTTTTGGAGCTCGTCAAGTGTTGAAGATGGCAATGAAATTATGACTTAGGTGTGGCTGGCCCTTTCTTTTCTGGATTTGGTGTGGACCTGTTGGTGATGATCTGGAGAGATGTTCAGCAATGATTTTGGAAGCATTGTGACTTTTGTTGGTTTCTCAAGAATGGTGTGCTTGGAATGAATGTTGAGTTGTGGAGATGGTGAACATCTTGAGGATAAGAAGAGGAGCAAGCTCAACTATGGACAGACCTGTAGAAGGCTAGATGTTCTCAGTCTCCATACTTCTGTGATTAGGCTTCCTTTCTAGTTGAGGAGATATAAAATTTCACATCAGTCTTCTGCTACATCTCTCTCTTCAATTGCAATGCACTTCCCTCCAGCTTTGTGGGTGCTTGGATAAGGGTGATGATGAACCAGGAACTGCCAAGGTCCAGTGAGGATGGGATGGGCCCCATGGAAAAATTTCTTGGGCCATATTCTTGTGAGATCCATGGTTGGTGTGTTGGACTTGATGTGCATTGAACATAACAGTTTATTAAGACTCAGATGACCCTGGGGTCTAAGTTTCTTGGTGCATATGGGACTATTGTTCACAATTTTAGAAGGCATACAGAGAACCCCAAAGTTCCCTTTCGAGAGAAGGACCAAATGTTGGTACAAGTGAGTCTTAACTCTGAAAAACACCCAAATCAAGTTGAAGCTCAGTGCAAGCAGAGAATGTAGGATTAGAGTTACTTAAGTGAATTTGCTTGGATCCATTTGATGTTGTGCAGGAAAACATCAATTTGCTGGACCTTCAACTAATTCAATTATCATAAACACAGTGCAATTTGTGGTGTGATCTTCATATTATTGTAGCTTTTTGGTTTATTTGGGAATGTCCTTTTTGGTTGTAGTCCAACATTATGTGCTGCCACCATTCAAGCCACAAGGAAGACTTGAGACAACATTGAAAACATAATTGAAAAAATTGTTTCAACAAATGTTGTCAAGATGTAACTCAAGCCACACGAAAGCAACAAAAGGACGCTGAAACTTGAAAGCTAATGCTACAAGAAAAAAGGTTCAACCACTCACATGCAGGGTTAGGGATGGGAAATAGACTTGCAGTCCGTGCTGTTATGCACTAGTTACCAGTGACAATCAACTGATGAAAAACTTGAATTGATTTTGGGAAAATGAAGTTCCATTTGAATGAATATATTGAATGACAATGCATGGAACTTGAATTGAATTGAATTAAATTTCAGATTTAATGAAATTGAATTCAAATTCTTGAGTCAATTCCTGAATTGAATTAGTGTGCATTGTGGATGGGGGAGCATGCAAGATCAAATTTACCCTCTTATAGAAATCACACTACATAAATGTGCCAAAACAACTATGGACCAAAAACCAACTGATAGGGTCAATGTGAAGTTGGATTCAATCCAAGGCTCAAGTATTACAAAAACAATTTGTTTTCACCAGTACAACTCAAGCCAATGTCACAACTCAAGCTAATGATGATGTGGTGCCTTAGCACCTGAAACCAACAAGAACATGTTGCCACCATAGCTCAAGCCACAAGAAAGCAACAAAATTGTATTGAGAGAAAAATTAAGCTGTTGCCATCCATCCATCCTTCATGGTGCACTGATGGGTGCTGGTTCACTGTGCAATAGGCCACAGTGAACCAGCACCCACCAGTACACCATCCACTGGATGCCTGTGCACAGTGAACTGGTTTAAAATAGCCAACATTATTGAACACAAAAGCATTAAAAAGCCACCAAATTAGAAAGCCTAGGCTTCCACACAACTCAAAGAGAGAGCAAGAATTGTAAGAATGCTACTATGTTTCATGGCTCAATTTGTTGCACATCTCCTCAGAGCTATGAATCTTAGTCTGCTGCCCTGAACCAAAAGGTTACAGAGTTATTGAGCTGCTCCCACCAGATAAAGACTTTACAGTTGGACAAGAAAACAAGCAGCAGCAGAAACATATAAGCCAAATTGCCTACTTGTTTGCCACACAATGTTTAGTTTTGCAGCTGATTCATGGCACAATTGGTGAACTAGAAGTTGTATACAAGGTGATCCTATCAGGGTCCAGATTGAACATCCAGTCTTCAGACTTCCATGCAGCCAATTAAGCTCAGGTAAAGGGACTATTGATTATTTAGTGTCATGCCGACAGAGCTCATTAGGGGGCATTTAGCATCTTTCTTCGTTATTTGGCAATCTTACTTGTCACTGGATGGTGCACCCTGGTCCTGGAACACCTCACCATGCTACAAAAGCTCTACATATATCCCTTCAATCTCTTCCTAAACCATGGGTCATACATACAGTGATTAATTTCAACCAAGATTTTCAACGAGCACAAGAAATTTCTTGACTTCAAATTAAACTGAAAGTTCAATTGGACTACATAGACCTACCTCACCCAGTTTTAACCAGGACGTAATGGCCTGTCAGCAATTTTGTAGTGTAGTTGGAGGATGCCTTAAATCTGTAAGATTCACTCTTAGGTCAGGAGGTCATCTTACAGAAATGTAAGAGCCCACTGTCGTTTTTTCTTGGTCTGACACTGTCACTACACATGGTAAGGCCCTTCGACGGGCATGTTACCAGAATTCAGTGCTGCTGCCTGCTGCCTCAGGCAGGCACCTTATTCTGGTACTGCCGCCATCCACGGGCCTTACCCATCACAAAATGACTGGCCGCACATAAATACACATAACCTCATATGGGATCAGAGGAAGAAATAACATGTCATGTTCCAAACTAAGCAAGTGCTCTGTCTCAGCAGACAAATCCTTCTGTTGATATTTGAATTCACCCACATGAGAGTGGTGCTGGAGCTTGGCAACTTTCTAGCTGCAATCTCTGCCCAAAAGAAGACTCCATACAAAATAGCAGCACATCTCAATGAATGAAAAAATGGTGATGGACTTGACTTCTTAGACATAGAACATAGAATCAAACCTACCAAATGTACATCAAGAGATACCCTGCTGGCAATTGTCTTACATAGGTTGGCTCAGTATGACCATACAAAGTAGAATGATGTTCACATTGATGAATTGTTGGGATCTCCAAACATCAGCAAACAAGCTGTCACCCCTACTCTTTGTCTCCATCAACAACATGACCAGTCTTCAGACTCAATTTTTTCTCCTCCTGTGCAGATCCCATGACGAGTCAACAGAGAGCAAATACTGCTGATCATGAATCACAGGATTAGAGCTGCAGTCAGTATAGGAGGGAGAGACACACCCAAGATCTCAGTGATTGCAGATATCCTAACAGAAGAGCTGTGTACCAAAACATGGAGCATGAGAGAGCTGGTTGCAACTCCCAACCCTCCATGGACTATACCAAGATTTCTATGAAGGGATCATGACACATGCATAACGTCTGAGGATAACAACTTTGGCCATGCAATTATAGTCTAACAAGCATACTTAATTCTCCTACCCTTATGAAAATGTGGGGCAGAAGTATTTCTATACGTTACTGAGGCCCACTGCATGTTGCGGAAACATCTCCACTGCAACTAATTGGTTCAAAATACATGAGCCCTACAGTCTAGAGTGAGAAATAATGAGGCGAGGATGCCCTGACCAGAGAGGGATAGAGAGAGTTCAGTCCCAAACTAAAGATGCTGGCTTTCATACCAAAGGTGATCAATGCAATAGGACGATACTTAAGATGAAGTTGGCAATCAAGCTGACAAGGGAACTGATGTCATCACAATTGAGCTAGTTGAAAAAGGTACGAAGAGCAGTATGGAGCCTCAAATAGTTTCCAGAAACTTGCCTGTTCAGAGTAGATTCAGCAAATGTAGAGCACTTCAGGTCTAAACAGTAAGGAACCTGCTTGAGAGATCCCATAGAATCAAGCCTGCAAACTGTACATCTAATGGCACTGCAATTCAATTCTGAGGCTGCAATGACCTGATATGGTTTAAGTAGAAATGAAACTACCCAAATAGATCATGAAATACATATTTGCTAGATGATTGTTGCTTCCAAATTGAACTAGGTATATTTCAAGTTGCTAGCATCCTCAAGCACTCACAGAGTGCCTAGACATGCGCAGTGTCATTAGAATTATCAGACACTAATGGACAGGGTTCATACTATTGGCGCATCATCAACACCTATCATTGCTTATTTAGGGTTTCATGGTCAAAAGCTTTGACAAGGGCCAAAAGAATGTCATCTAAAGTTTTATGCCACATTTCAAAATTCTGAAACAGAGTAGGAATGACAGACCTCAAACATAATTGGTGAAGTTTGGTTGGTTCATTGCCAATGCAAATGCTCGATTAAATCCACCATCACTATGCAGTTTGTTTTGTTTTGGCAAAGCTGAGGTGATGTGTTCTTCAAAACCAATTCAAGATCTCAAAATCCCCTATTGTCCAGATTCAAATAACAAACTGATTCAACTCGAGCTTTAGTGCAAGAGATGATCCAATATGATCTGAACAAAGATTCTGGTTACCAGATTCATTGCTTTTGATGCCCCTTCATCCCTCAAATTGATTCATCACCACTACTTTCATACTGGGTAACCAATCAGCTTTTGAACCCCAAGCATGAATCACTTGGGCTTCAGACCAATGCGCGTGGTGCATCATCCCGTTACCAATTGCGTGCCCAACTTATCCCGTATTTGTGGAACGTTCTGGGTACAGGCCATTGTGCCCCTGAGCTCAGCCAAATTCCTCACAGGCACCTTAAGAGGCACAATGGCCTGTACCCAGCACATTCCATACCATAATGGTTTTCATGATCTACACAACGGGCATGTGAGTGTACAGAATGGGCACGAGGATTTTGAACTTGATGGTTAGGTCACACAGAGACCCCAGAAGACCTGTTCGTTGTGCCTTGTAATGGGAGTGAAAAGAGGCAGAAAAGGTCATATGAAAACCATTATGTACCAGAGAAGGTGCCCCCTAGAGTGCATTCTGCACCTACTGAACTTTTTATGGCAAGGCTGATAGGCCGAGACCTGAAAGCAAATTACTACATGCAGAATGCCCCCTAGGAAGCACGTCAATGGCATAAAGGGATTTCTGAGGGCAAATTCTCCTAAAAATAGTGCTCCAGTTTTCCTCATAACCAGCACTTCCTTCAAAATTGGCAGTTTTTTTTTTCAAAAAGTCCATATTCTTCTGCAATCTAAGAAGCCTGAAAACTGCGCATAATCCTTTATGTGGAAAGTAAGGCCCATGGGTGGGGTCATTTTTGAAATAAGGCACGTAGGATGAGGCAGCAGTCAAGTTCAGCCCTGCATTTCTGGAGTGTCCCTCGCATGTGGGCATTCCAATTAGAAAGCACAAGTTAACAGCTATCGTAAGCTTAAACATACATAGTCGACTAGGCATGAGGAGCAAGAGGCACATTATGCCTACAAAATGCATCTTGTAGGTGTGACTGGGCCTATAAGGGTAAGGGGCCACTAAAAAAATTCTATCAGTACTTCGCATACTGAAGAAATTCTACCAGTTCGTCGCATAGTGATGACGACTTAAAAACTACTACAGTTTTCACCCACGTTTAGTTTGTAATGGTCACCTTTGAGTACCCTTACCATCGCGAGATGGGGGCTAGAGGGTGGCTATGTACAAGTGCTATTTGTAGAAAGAAATTCTGGCAGAAGATACCTCACTGACTGGCTGAAGTACATGTCTTTAGCTAGGGTGAATTTCATGGAAAGATCCTAGTCCAATGGGTTATTCCCTACAAGTAAATATTAAATACATAGTTTTGATGCATTGTGGTAGGCTAAACTATGAGGTTGGATTAAATCAAAATAAAACCAAGCACCAAAGGTCACCAATACCTTGTTAATACTTAATACTAAGTAATAAATACAAGCTTGAAAGATCTATTAGTATTCCTTGGAAAGGGCTTTTGACATGCCTTTGTGCTTGAGAGATGTCTTAAGTAGATGCAGGCCTCATATTGGGACCATCTTAGTGGGGGCACTAAGGCGATATGAGAGTTAGGTCAGAAATGGCTCTGTGAGGTTTGACTCCTTTAGGAGTCGAGATGCGTTCAAACCTCGAGGTTTGGATGGGCTAAGGCGAGAGCTTGGGCTCTTGCTGGCCAAAGAAAACAACTAGGGGTTGTTTTTGGGACTATAGTACAAGGCACTATCCCTTTAAAACCCTCAATGGACGATCAAACATTGTCCTATGTCGTCCAAAGGGGTTGAACTTGCTAAAGCACCTAAGACAATTAGGAGTTATCCCACCACCTTCCCCCATATAGTATTTTCTGCAGCTTTCCGCTCACCCTCCTTGGCAGCCTCTATAAAATTTTGGTGAAATTGCTCGCCGGAAGAGTCCAAGCCGCCCTCCCAAACGTAGTCCGACCCAATCAGACTGGCTTTATGGAAGGTAGGTCAATCTTTGACAACGTCTTCATGGCGCAAGGAGCCCTCGAATGGGCTGAAGAGAACAACCAGGACCTGGTCCTACTTCTGCTAGATTTTGAAAAGGCCTTCGATAGAATCGAATGGGACTTCCTCTTCAAGGCATTGGCGGCGCTTGGCTTTAGCGACACCTAGGTGTGCTGGGTGAAATCGCTATACAAAGCAGCCTCATCTGCCATCAAGGTGAACGGCAACATCGGACTCGACTTCCTATTGGAGCGATCTGTGAGGCAGGGCTGCCCCTTGGCACCCTACCTCTTCATACTTGCAACCGACATCCTGGGGCACATGATGGCGGACCCCAGATACAATGTGGAGGGCTTGTCTTTGCCAAAAGGGGGTCTCATTAGAGACCAAACGTTTGTGGACGACACAACTTTATACCTCAGAGGAACCCCCAACAACATGGACAAGGCGCAATGTGTCCTAAAGCTCTTCTGCCAAGCCTCGGGAGCCAAAATCAATTGGCACAAATCGGCCGCCATCTGGGCCAGCTAGACCGAAAAAACCTGGGTTTGGGGAGAGGAGGTCAGCCTACGATGGCTACCGGAAGGGACGGGAATTCGTTATCTGGGCATCTAGGTAGGCTTCCACCTTCCCTCCGAAGCCAATTTTGACAAAATGATGTTTGCCCTCAAAAACAAGCTCATCACTTGGAGCCACAACAAGCTCTCGTTGGCAGGAAGGATCCTGGTAGCAAACCAGGTCCTATTTGCCTCAACATGGTATTTAGCGGTGTGTTGGAATCCCAACCTACGAATGTGCACTCAGGTGAGGGGGTAATCAGAAACTTCATCTGGTGCGGCAAAGACGCGCCAGCGCACGCCAAAGTCAAATGGGACATGCTAGTGCTCCCGACCTCCCAAGGAGGGTTGGGGATCATAGACCCAAAGTCCTAATTGGAGGCCTTGCTGGCTAAGCTGTTGGTCAGAGGCCTCGCCCGGGATGGGGAACCTTGGAAAGAGCTGATCAGGCACAAAGCCGACCAGATCAAACTCCCCGTACATCAACTGGCTTTTCGCCGCTCCTAAGCTCAAGCGGATCCGTCACTCAATGTGGAAAAGCGTAGTAGGAGCCTCGCTGAACGTGAGGCTGGGACTCATAAAAGCGGACCCAACCAACTCGGCGGAAACCCTTAGATAGCCGCTCTTCGATAACCCGTCAATCCTCAATGCAAGCGGTGCCCCGCTAGGACTAGGAAGCCTGAGAGACGGAAGCGCATTCGCGAGACATAAATGCTCACGGATCAAAGACCTGTGGAACCCCGTGGAAAGATATTGGAAGCGCCTCTCAGAACTGGGGATGAGCTACCACGCATCCAACAAGCGATGCAAGGAGGCCATCACCGCCAGCATCCCATGGCGCCCAGACGAATGCACTAGCCACCGTCAACCAAGGGAATGGATTGGCATCCCTAATCCAAAGGTGGCCGCCCCACTCGACTAGGTTTACCTTGTTCTCCAAATCAGTCGAGACATAGCCGACGTGATAGAATACAAGAAATCCGCGCCTGGTGGCCGCATCTAAGCCACGACCCACCAGGTCATCCCACTTTCCACAGCGAACTACCACCAAGTAAGGGTTGTCTCGCAAGAAAGATCCGAGTCAACCTTCAAGGTCGCCAGGGACCCGTTGGTGCTAGGTAAAAAACCCCCTCTCTTTTGGATCTTTGAAACAGGGTTCATCCAAGACCTCCCATGGGATCTAGGGGAGTGGCATTGGCAAGCCTCCCCACCTCTCAGGGACACCCCCTTTTTTGGCTACATCGCCAAAAGGGGATACAAAAACGTCCGGAAAACAGGGCACACCCCCAACATGCTCTCCTTCATTCAAGGACTCAACCTCAGGAACTCTAGAACCTCCCAAGTGATTGCCAGAATCTGGCACAACACTCGCCCAAGGAAGGTAGGGACACTCATTTGGTTAACCCTCAACTAGGGCCTCCCGGTAAGCACCTGGCTTCAACTCATGGGCATCCCCCCCGATACAAAGTTTGTGACTCTGGCCATGTTGAATCTCCCATTCACTGTTTGCTCGAATGCCCCATGGCGCAACGCGCTTGGGAGGCCTACAAGAAAATTTGGAGAGAATGGCAAGCGCCCGATGACATCACCACCTCCTGGCCATTCGTGCTGCTAGGGGAAGCCGCCATCGAACACGAGGATTACCCGCCCGGACTCCTCGCGTACCACACCGGAGGCTTCACCTATCTTAGACAGCCTTTGGACATTCTTTGTAGTCTCTTACTTTACTATCTCTGGTCCGAGAGGTGCCGAAGGCACTTCAACGGCCACTACTCTCTCAATCAAGTTCTCACTCAGGCCTGGGTGGCCACGGTCGAGGTCAGTATGGCCACTTGGAAGGCCATTAGATCTCACCGCACCACCAAGGACCCCGCCGTCCAGTCTAACATTGAGTTAGCCTTTAAAAAAGAATGGTTACACATGAACATTCTCAGGAAGGACAATGCCACCATTGGGTGGCATTTCCTCCTTCCTCTGTACTATTTGAACATTTCTAATGATTAATGGGGTTTTTGCCTCCCTCCCCTCTCTAGGGTTCTCCTGCAGCTCTCCGTGGGACTTGCATCCAAATGATTCTTTTTCCTGGGACTCCCAAAGTGGAGTCTCAAAACTGTCCCAATTTGGACTCCCAGGACTTTGGACGCTCATAACTCCTCGCCCCAAACTCGGATCGGGACGAGATCTGAACCAAAGTTGTAGTTCTCTTCAAGAGCTTTCCAAGGTGTGTCGCACTTTGCCTACACGCACCGGAATCGGGTCGATTCCCGACTTTTAATGGTCAGGAGTCAAACTGCCAGTTTGACTCCCGGCCCTTCTTTCGACCATAACTTGTGCTACAGATGTCCAAATGGCTCATGCAAGGCCATTTTGGACATCTACACTTCAAGACCTTTTCAACGGTACCAAGAACGCCCCAATGCGAGGTGTTTTGACCTCTACAATCGTGCTCTAAGTTTTCGGGAGTCCCAGAGGACTCCCAAGTCCCATTTTCGGGAGTGTGAGTGGCGACCTCACAACTCCCTCAAAGTGGGGTTGTGACAGAAATGGCAATGGTCAAAGAAAATAAGGTTGTTACAAGAAAAGCTCACAAGGCTAAGAATCTAGCCAAGTTAGTGGCAATGGTTGAACTAGGCTCTACCATGAAGCTTCCTAGGACACCAAAAGGTGAAAAGGAAAAAACCTCCGAGCCCCTTAACCTGGAAAGTGGGGAAAAAGGGGCATCAAAGGAGTGTTCCCATTACCACCACCCCCATCAGTGGAAGGACCCGCACTAGCCCTTGTGATAGTGGTTGATGGAATAGGGGTCGATGTAACCAACTGACATTACTTTTGGTGATGGAAAAGTAATTGGGCGACCAATATTTGCACCACTCCTTAATGTCAACATCATGGGCATCACAGAACTCATAATAGTCATTCATGGGTGGTCCGTCCAAATGTTAAAAAAAACCTTTCCATGTCGGGAAAGGTGTAAATTGATGCGAGTTTCACAATTGTTGCATATCACACCAAGTATCAAACTTTTGAATGAAATCATTTAGTTTGATGGTGCCAATTGCCCCCAAAAATCAACGAGGCCCCTTGAAGGTGCCATACATGTCTTCCATGTCCCACACAAGTGGTATTGACCTTACCAATGGTAGTTATGCTTCCAAATTTGATGAATTACCCTCGAGTGATAATGTAGGTGGGGTAGGCGATCGGAATCGCATCCTCTTGTTTAGTAAATCCTCTAGCAAACTTGTTTCTAAAATCTAAATTTCAACACCTGTCTGTGATGAAACCTTAACCCTAATATGAGTCTCCTTGAAAACCCTAAACAAGTAACCCTGAAACTTGTAACCTTGTAATCCTATAACCTTGAAACCCCACTATGATTAGAATTATTGCACATGTATTGGTTCAACTAATCCTATAGGGATGTTGACATGTTGCGGTTTTCCTTAACTTTAAAATCCCCCAAATAAAATGGTGACCAAGGTTGTTGCACTTATATGGTTAGGGCACCTGCATCCACAAAAACATTTTACAGGGCCAAGCACGCATTTGGGGCCTTCACAACTGTAGTAATAACAAATGTGATTTCACCGATCATTACCCCAATTTCACCACCACAATAGGTCCATCGATTATCAACCCAATCTCACCCAATAACAAAGACAAACACTAGGTACAACCTACCTACCACTAAACCCTAATATCTATGTCTAGGCAAATTAGGGGTCAAGTGAGACCTATTTAGTAATCAGAGTTGGGTGGTAACCTTGTCCCATACCCAACCATTAACCACACCAACTATAACCTTTGGGTTCACTACATGTTACAACCATTACACGTGGGAGGGCTCGTAGCCTTTGACCTAGATCTTTTTATTGAACAATATGCACAAATTTGCAAGAGATCATCACATGAACTTGTGCTTACTCTATGATGTAGCCCGAAAACACACAACCTGACAAATTTCCCAACATTCTGATAAAAATTTGATAATCCCAAACATAGACATAGGGAATAGGTGCAAAAATTCACAACATAAGGGGAAGGAACTCTTTAACACATACACACCTCCACCCTTGTAAACTCCACTTGGAGATTTATGACAACATGTATGCAAAAATTCAAAAGTTGATGACGTGGCTTGATGGTGTGGCATTCCACCACTTTTGGGTATCAGGAACATTTACATGTAAATCACCCATCTATTGTTCTTGTGTTATGTGTTTTCTTGCCCACCTCATGGTTCCCTGCACCCCTTGCGCCACACCACTAGAAAAAGGATTGGGTAATGACCCTCTACCAATTTAGCTAAAACCTCCTAAAGTGTTGGCTTCTTTTACCACAAGAACAATGGTGAAGATGGCACCCGAAACATGCGTTATATGCGAGAGATATCAATTTCCAACATTTTATGTGAAATAAATTCAAAAAATAGGAAAATTAGTCTTTGGACTCCCAAAATCACAATCTCCAAAAGTGGTTGCAAGCCCATTGTTTTGTAGAGCTTGCCAAGACGAATCCAATGACATGAAAATTGTCAAAATTTGAGCCCAGATGTGAAAGATATGGCTCGTCTAAAATCACGCATGGATGAAAACTGATATATATATATATATATACACGTGTCAAGTTCGGATTGGATTCGAACCTACCCCTAGCTGCCACATAGCTCCTGAACCTCAGGTTCGAAATTTCAATAAAAAAAAGAAAAGAAAAAGTGGCCTAGGGTGGGTCCAAATTGGACCACCTTGGCCTTATTTGCCTAGGCCTTGTTCAAGCTTGGTGAACCTCCAATGCCCAGCCAAGCCAAATGGCCGGGCCAAAAGCTCAGCCAAACTGAAGGTCGGCGGTGATGGTTCAAGCCAAACTATTTAACCTAACTAACCTAGCTTAGCATAATTTTGTCCTAATTGGGTAGCTAAGCTAAAACTCTTGACATCTTGTATGCAGAAAACCTATGCTACAAGATGTTTATTATCAAACAAATTGTTCATGACTAGCAAGTTTCATGTGTATGTAGTTCAAGCAACTTAATGTTCAATCAAAATGCATAAGTTGTCTTTAATCTATTGTAGATAAAAATATATGCAATATAATATTCATCCTGGAGGTTTTTCTAAATAATCAATAAAACATTTAAATCATCAATGGGGTTTGTCACTGCAAGTCTCACAATGGCACCATCAACAATGTGCATCAGTCTCTTGACTTCAAAGACAATGATATGAATTTCCCATAGCTAGAAGTTCTCACCTCTGAAGCTAGTGAGATGTGTCAAGTCTCTGGAACTGCAATGATTCAATTTCATTTAAATTTGTAGGTTATAAAACATGAAATCAAGAAACCATAACTGTGGTCTCTTCAGCATAGTGTCTCAAAACTTGTCATATGGGTCCACATTACATATCATGATGTCACAGCTCTCACTTCACTCTGCTCAGTTGTCAAGAACAAGTATGCAAGCATCATCAAACATGCACATTTTTCAGCCATAGCCAACAAGTAAAAAGGACAAGATTAGATTTACAACAGAAAGGAACAACATAGAACTAATTTAATCAAAGATTACTATAACTAGTACAGTATGAATGTTTTTTTGCTATACACATAATATATGTGCACTATCTTCTCTATTCAATAGTGTAAAACTACAAGAAAACCAAGATAAGATGCTCTAGTGTTAAGCACTGAAGCTGAGATTCTCGGTTCAGCTGGTGAGCTGGTGTCGGCACTGAAAATGTTCAACCAATGTGTCCTACCACTATGCCAGTGTGCACAGCTGGTGGGCTTGCATATGCTTCGAAATACAAATCTATTAATATTTTCATCATTGGAAGCATTAGGGGTTTGGAGGCTCTCTGTCTTACTGATGTTGGATGGGGTCTGTTCTGTATATTGTATATTCAACCTTTGGAATATATGCAGCCCACATCTGGAAGACGGCACTACTCTTGGTTGCGCTGCGGGAAGAGGTTCTTTGTCCCCCGCTTGCTCAGTGGAATGAGCCCAAAGTCCTTTTGAAGCTGTAATTATGGGGGCATGCAACAGGTGTGTATTTCTTTCTCCTGGCTATGAAATTCACTGGCACCACAGTCCCAGGTTCTGATCCATGAAAAACAAATAGACACTCAATCCGACATGAACTTTCGCCAAGTCTTCTTTTTGGTTGCGCAACCGAGACGATCGACACTTGCATGCACTACTGCTTGCTCCCAAGCGCTTGCCATTGAATTGTTGTGAGCCTGTGAGAAAATCTACCTCATACTGACTGCAGCTTTTCCCGAGGGACAATGTGATCAGCATATAAAATACGATCCGTAGCTGGAAAAAGGCAAGGTTGCGATAGAAGTCAGGCACCGAGTTTTCCCCCAACAATCCTGGACTCGAGTACACAACAACAGTACAGAAAAAAGGCATTTTTGCAACAAGTATTTCAACCCTCAAAAAATGATGATGCATATTGCGCACACAGTCCAACACACTAGTCTACAAAATCTAGGGCTTATAAGAAAGCTAACTTACTACGGTTTGGTTAGCCATCTGCCACTTTAGTTCATCCCGACTGACACTTGGTGCATGCACTTTGTGTATACATTGTGTTTTGTTTTGGCCCTTCTTGGCGATTGCTGACAGAATTTTGGACTTGCTTGCCACTCGTCTACAACGGGTCACGTTTGCATGGTAAATAGAATTTGGAATTTGGCATCCCAGTCACTTGCCACCAATTTCAGGACCCACCCAAGACCTATCATTAGACACTTTGGTGGATTCCAATTCACTATGGCAGCTTGATTTCACTGGACGCTCCCCACTAGCCGTCTTGTCTTTAAATAGGAAGTAATAATTAAGATGGCTAAAGCTGTTGAGAGTCCCCCCTCTATAATCTTGACAAACATACATTGCCAAATAGGAGAGCTTTCCTTAAAGTCATGCCTTGTTGGGCCTGACTTTCACCTACCATTTGGTGCCTCATCATCATCTCTTGGCTGCAGTTCGCCAAGTCTTGCAATAAAGGACCAAACTTTGAAAATTTAGCAAAAACGTTTGTGCAGCAAGATTTTTTTTCAGCCACTAGGCTGGCTGTCCACTTATGATCTATGCTATATGTGTTATATTGATGTTGAGGAGGCCTAAGAGGGTTATGGGCGTTATAAATTAGGGCTAAGGGCTATGGCTATATAGGCTAGTAAGCTATTGGGCTATGTAGGTTATGTAATGCATATGATTATACATGCTATATAGGATATATGATTATCTTTTGACCATATGGTTATTTGGTCTATGGGCAATATGGCTATATGGCTTATATTAAGCTATTAGACTATATATAGGCTATGTGGCATTATGGCCTTTGGACTAATGAGGTTTATAGGTTATGGATTAATTGTTTTGAGTTTTCAATTTTAGAGTTTAGTTTTTAAATGTTGTGTTTGGTCTTTTTAGGGTTTAATTTTTAGCTTAGGGGTTGATCTTCAGAGATCAAATTATGATTATGATTAGGGTTTTAATGCTTATGGTTTGGTTTTTAGGGTTTAGGCAAGGTTTCATGTAAAGTTTTAAAAATATTGTCAAATGAAATGCTAAGGAGCAATGTCTTATTAAGAAACATGATTTGAATGTAAGGAAGAAATGTTTTTAAAAAATCAGCCCCAAAGGTGTGGATTTAAATGTGGGCTAAATAGAAAGGAAGATTTAGGTCCTATGGGCTCGTTGGGACTATATAAAAGAGAGCTCAAATCAAAGTTTCTCTACTTTAGTTTTCATTATAGCACACCAAAGTTTCTCTCTTTTTATTTTTTAGTTTAGCACATTTAGGTTTCTTTTTTCATTTTCATTCTAGCACACCAAATTCTTTTTCTTTTCATTTTCACACAACATGCCATCTTCAAGTCAGAACCATAGTTTTTCCAATAGTGATTGGAGCTCTTCAAATGATCATGAAAAAATGTTATTTGATGAAATGGAACAAAAAGTTGTGATGTTTTTTCAATGTGCTTTCAATGATCTCAATTATGAAGATAATAATGACAATGAAGATGAGGGGACTAGGAAATTTGTTGATCTAGTGGCAGGTGTTCTAGATGTCTTTGCCATGATGTAGGCCACACATTAACAATTTGTTGATAATCACCTCCCAGTAGGTCCACATGTGTGAACCTTCTTGCCCCCCCAAATTACATGATTAAGAGTAGGCGTCATTTTAGGGTAAGGGTTAAGGTCTAATTTTAAGGGTTTAAGGTCCATATTAAGTTTTAATATTTAAAATTAGGGTTTAAGATGGAGTTTAAGTTTTTTTTTTGATGTGTTCTCTTGGTACTCGCAAAGCTAACCTTTATTCTATTGACTACCAACATGATTTGTTTATGCCTATTAAAGAACCTTTAGATGTTAATTCACGAAAAACTATGCGAGAAATGAGTTTTAAGCTTTAAATTCTAACATTTAAGGTTAGGGTCTAAATCTTAGGTTTTAGGAATTAAAATTTTGAGGTTTGAGTCTGAAAAATTGAAGGTTTGGATTTTATGGTTAGGGTCTGAAATTTATGGTTTAGGGTCTAAATTTGAAGTAGTAAGATTCAAAATTTAGGGTTTCATGATTACAATTTTATATTTCAAAGTTTAAATTTTAGAGTTTAGGTTCTGAAATTTAGGGTTTAGGGTCTAGATTTTAAAGTTATGGTTTGAAATTTACGGTTTAAGGTTTTAAAATTAGGGTTTAAGGTTTTAAAATTAGGGTTTAAGGTTTAGGGTCTAGAATTTCAGGTTTAGGGTTTGAAATTTTGCCTTACATTGTACTAGGGGATACATAGTGCTATCATGGAGGTCATCAAAATTGAGGTTTAAACAACAACTTTTGAGCTTCATATTATTGTTCATGAAACACAACAATGTCATAGTTTATGATGCCTTCATGCAAAACCAGGAAAAATCATCATTGTTTGATGATTCATTGCATGATGCATGAATGATGCCATAGTGAATGAAATATGTTGGCTCATGTTACATGAAAGGGTTGGCTTGGGTAAGTAACTGCATGAGTTACCAAGGTGCATTGGGTTCATTAATAGAATGTTGGTTGAAATGTACAAGTTGTGGAAGAACTCAAAACACTAATCATGGTTCAATGGCTAGAAGAAGATTATGTGATAACCAACGCTATGATTTTGGACCATCATAATTTGTTTATTTACATCGATACAAGGTACCCCATGTTTTACCATGACATAAACATTATTTGACATTCAACCATCTATTGAAAATGTTGTCAAATTTTCACCAATGATGATGAATATTTTGAATATCTTTTGAAGGATTTGAAGTACTTGGGGGAAAAAATGTTCATTATGTATAAGACATGGAGGTGAAAAATTACTATTAGATGTGATGGCATGGTGTTGTTCAAACTTACAACATTGAAATGCATATGTGGTTTGGAATCCATGTGGAATTGGGAATTAGTGGACTTTAAAAGAAATGAAAATGCTTAATGAAAATTTTGACTTTTATTCAAAACCAATTTTTTTGAATATTTTCCAAATTGGGGCTCTCATCACCAACTACTTGTATCGACATTATATGAACCTCACATATGAGGTCATCGTGGAACACAACCCTAATCTTATTGCACATGGGTGGGCAAGAAACTACTAGTTACAAGTTTGAAATTGCCTTAATTTCTAATATAAAATTCAAGGTTTAAGGTCAAAATATTTGGGTTAAAGTTAGGGTTTAAATGTTAAGCTTTTAAATTTTGGATTTCACGTTTGAAATTAAGGTTTAGGGTTTGGAACAAAAAACTTAAGGTCTATTATCGGGGTTTAAGGTCCAAACACAAGGTTTAAGGTTTGAAATTAAGGTTTTAGGGTCTGAAAATTATGATTTTAGGGTTTGTTAAAATTTAGGGTCTAAAATTAAATTTTAAAGCTTGAAATTAAGGTTTAAAGGTCTATTATTATAATTTATGGTTTGAAATTAAGGTCTAGGGTTTGGTTTTAGTGTTAGGGTATGGAATTAAAGTTTAATGTTTTAAAGTCTATTATTAAGGTTTAGAATTGTTATAAGGGTTTAGTGGCTAAATGTTAAGGTTAAGATTTAAAGTTTAACATTAAGGTTTTAAGGTTTTTAAAAGGTTTAGGGTCTAAAATTTAAGTTTTGGAATCCAAATTTAAAAACAAATTGGATTGCACAAAAAAAATGTTTTTACATCAAAATATTAACCAAAGTTCTATTATTGTCTTATTTTTGTTTTAAATTCCTCTTTTAAAATCACTTCCAAATCTTTAGCCATTTTTTCCCTTTATGTTCATTTTACTTACTATGAAGGCATCATGGAAATTGGATGAAAAGGAAAATTGGATTTCCAATAATTGCTATAAGGCCTTCCATTTCAATGGAGGTGGTCATAGGGATAGGGTTTGAAAAGGCCACAACAATGGATAATTCATTCAATTCATCAGATTTATGGCTAGGACTATGAGATGAAATTAGGGTTATGGGTGTGTGATCAATGAAACTTTGTTGCCTTTTTAAAACATTATGGTTTGCATGTGCATTAGTGGACTTCAATGATTCTAAAACCTTAGCACATTGCAATGTGATCCATTCTAAACCCTTTTCACTGAAATTGCTTGTCTTTAATTTTTCAAAGTCTTTCATAAATGGTCCTTCAAAATCTCCTTTGGAAATCAAGTTTGAAGGTAGGCCTTAAAGTAATCTTGGTAAATAAATTTTCACATGACATTAAAAATCAACTGAATAACCTATTTTTTTTATCAATGTTATAAGTTGGAAAGTGAAGGTTATATGCCACCACAAATGTGCTAAATTGTGCAAATTCCATAATCTACCAAGGCAACTTGTCCTAGTGTGGTTGTTTGTGTCTTGTGGAAAGTAACCAATTCAAACACCTAGGTCTTTTCCATGAACTCGCCCTCCTTTAAAACACCTACCATTCTTTAAAAACAAACCCACACACACAAAATAGTCACATTCAACCTTAAATAAAAAACCAAAACATGTTTGCCAAAATTATTTTTAGATTTTAAAATCAATCATTAGAAATCATCATTATAAATTATCACTAGAAATCAATCATTGAAATTGGTCATTACAAAACAATCATTTGGAATGTTCATTAGGAATCAATCATTGAAATTGGTCATTACAAAGCAATCATTGAAAATGGTCACTAAAAATCAATAAATGAAAATGATCATTGGAAATTAATCATTAAAAATTAATCACTGGGAATGGTCATTAGAAATCAAAACCATTTAAATCACCACTTACAAATGCCATATTCTTATATTTTTCACAAAAAATCAAAGGAAAATGACAAGTAAAAGGGTTTAAATGACTCCCATAACCAAGACCACTAAGACTTTAATTATAAGCCAAAATTAGGACCACAAGGAAAACCACTTGCATTTGTGGGTTCAAGGTTTGTTTCACTATAATTCAAAAGAAAATGACCATGAAAAAGGTTTAAATGACTACTGAAATCAAGAACACAAGGAAAGCCACTTGCATATCATTAGCAGAAAAACTATTTTTTGCAACTTGTTTTATGCAACTACACATGTTGCATGCAACTTGTTTTAATTGCATAAAACACATAGTTGCATAAGACAAGTTGCAAAATATTGTTTTTTTTCTAGTGTATATATGTGGGCGTAAAGTCTATTTCACTAGAATTCAAAAGAAGATGACCACTAGAACAAAAACACAATGAAATCACATGCTAGGTTATATAAAGTCTATTTCACCATAATTTAAAATAAGATGATAATTGAAGCCACCTACATTTGTGGGTATAAGGTTATTTCACCAAAATTCAAAAGATGACCATTATAAAGCTTTAGATGACCACAAGAATAAAAAAACACAAGGGAAACCACAAGGAAGATCACCAAATTTCTTTAAATTTAAAATTTACATAATTTGACTATACAAAAAAATCAATTTTGAAAAACATTTAGCTAGGTGAAAGCATGGTAAGTATACAAAAAAAGTAGAAGTTTCCAAAACCATTGAAAAATTGTCTAGTTTTTAACACAAGTAGAAGAATGTAGATTGAAAATAATTGAAAATAACATAATAAAAACATGGTGTTCTTCTTTGAGTTTATAGTGAGGTGATTACAAAATTTGAAAAACTTTGGCATAATAAAAATAGATAACAAGTACGTGTGAAAATGAGTTGTCAAATTGAGTTTAAACCTACTTTTCCATTAAAAGTTTGATGTATTCTACTATAATATTTAAACATTGAAAACTTACAAGTACATTTAAAAACTACATCATGTTGAAAATGGAGAGTATCCAATAATTCATCTACTTTCACCTACTTGTGCAAGTTTGGATAGCCTAAAAATTTGAAAAAAAGTACAATTATTTATTAAAAATGTACTTGAATACATATTAGATATGTGATTAATCAACATCATTGTGATAAAATTAAATATTATCCTCATGTTGATCATTAAATAAAAAACATTTATACTTTCAATATATTAAAACTTGTTTATAGCTCTTTTTTTTGGTGTGTGACAAGGAACAAAAAATTGTTTACCATGCTTACACCCAACTTCAACAATTTACTTATCTAAAAACAACATTTTCAAACATTCTAATTCAAATTGTAAGTGCGTTTTAAGAGGACACCTTGGAAGTCTTCAAGCGTCAATTGTTTGGTAATAAGATCCTCACAATCTTGAATATATTCCAAGCCATGGTATTACCCACAACCTTGTACTAAAACTTGTTTATTCACCAAAGATACCACATCATCAAAGGGTCCATGGGCAAGTGAATAAAAATTTGTTCAATGACAAATGCATTAGTGAAAGAAGGGAGTGGATGGCCATGGTTCTTATATTCAAGTTTATAGTCTATGGGTTTTGGCATTGAAAGCCCTCCAATTTTATTTTTATTAATGGTTTTTGGTTTATGGCTTTTGGGTAGAAAACACTTTAGATTTTAGTGTGGTTGGGAAAAGAATTTCAATTTTATTCAAGGGTTTTACAAGCCACGAATTCGTTAGGGTTTGCAAGATCTTACAATGCTTACAAGCAAACACAGAATGAAAGAAAGAAACATTGCCAAAGGGTAAGGTCTTTGGTACAACAATTGTAAAACATGTTTTCTTTTTCACCTAACGCAATGGGTATGAACATAGTCTCAAGTGTTTAGGTTAAACTTCACTTCAAAAATGTTCTTGCTTGTTTGTTGGAAAAGACAAACCACAATGGAGAGGTGACCTTCTCTCCAAGGTGGAAACTCCAAGAAGAAACCCCTTGTACCCTTGGTCACTTGACTCCAAGCACTCACATTTTTGGTGTTCCACTCCAAGTTTAGCCCTACATTTCCAACTATTTGCAAACCTCACAAAATGTTCATTCCACAAGTTCATTGTGATGCTTGCGAATGAAACTCACAAAATAATTGCCCTACTTCAAAAGTTCATGCTTTTATTTTGGGGAAGGAAACAAATTTAGGTTTCCATATTGTTGGGGAGTAATCCATGTTCTAGAAATATTGGTGGTGGGTCAATGAAATGGCTTGTTTTGAAGGAAAAAATTACTATGGGGCACACCCCTAATAGAAGCATGAATAAATACCAAAAAATCACTTTGGGGACACCCTCACAATGAGTTAATACAATTAACAATCCTACTATAATGATTTTTGGGTTGAACATGGGATTGCATTCTTCACTTGCCTTGGTGGTGGGTCTTGCCTTTTTTTTTCCCCCTCTTTGTAATTAAACTTTTTCATTTGTTCCCCTTGCCCCAAAAAAATTACTATTCATGAATATATTAAATTTTGTTTTGTTATGTTGAGCTTTCCCAAATGACAATGGACAATGGCTTGTGGCTTTGCTCTTGTTATATTGGAAAACCTTTGATAATGAATACGAGTGCACCGAAGTAATTTCATAATGTTTAGGCTTGCAATGTATGAATTATTGTATTTGAATATTTTGTCACTAAAAAATCAATAAAAATAATAAACTTAAATTTAATGGAAATCAAAGGTGCATTCTTGGTATTTATGGAAAGCCTTTGATGAGTATGAATGCACTAAAGTGGTTCTATAATTATCAAATATTTTGTGCAAGAGTTAATGATTTTAAAGTGATTTTTGTCATTGAAATTCTATTATACGTTTTTAATTATTTTTTTAGGAATTTGGATTCGTACAAATGTACATATTTTGTAAAAATATTTTACAATATGGGTTCAATCATAGAGGACATATTAATATGTAACTATGTTTGAATTGGAAATATATATAAAAGTAAATTGGTAGAACTCAAATTCAAACACCATTGGGTCACGTTGGGGACATTTGGAGTTTTGTGAACACCAAAAGGTGCAACAATGGGAATTTGAAGGCACACTACAATGGAATTCAATGAAAATACACATAAGTGGGGTAATTTTGCATGTGCAAGAATTCAAAAGAATAGGTAGCTTGGCAAACAATATGAGAAACTTTGCCATATACCTTGCCATCATGAATTAATTTACAACCCCCACCTGTTTAAAAGAAACACAAATATGTGTTTTGTTATTTTAAAACATATTTTATTCAAAACACATCTTATCATTCTTTGCTCACAATTTATCCACTTAAGGTCCATTCACACTAAGAGTTAGGTGGTTAATATATAAAACCTTAACACCTACTAACAAAACCTTAGTTCAATTAAAATGATTTAACTTAACAACTAAGTCATCGTTAAAAAAAAGGTGTGTGCCATTGACATCATCACAAGTCCACCCCTAAATTCATTGATACATTGGACACCCTTGTTGCATCCAATTGTTATTTTTGTTGTCCACATTTGCATGTCATGATAACTAAATGATATGTCTTCTTTTTCCTCCATCTCAAATTTCTTTTTGATCTTCTTACAATTCTTTCATTATTCTCCCTTTCTTTTCATTCTTCTCAGATTTTTTTTTCTTTTTTTTTTTTTTTTTTTTTTTTTTTTTTTTTTTTTTTTTTTTTTTTTTTTTTTTTTTTTTTTTTTTTTTTT
>Ga0116227_10000964_pt1 | contig 61223 bp, 36 predicted proteins | sample S1TSphgellanicum_FD_89693 | JGI IMG/M metagenome (GOLD analysis project Ga0116227, IMG submission 89693) | Host-associated microbial communities from peat moss isolated from Minnesota, USA - S1T2_Fb - Sphagnum magellanicum MG | ecosystem: Host-associated > Plants > Peat moss > Unclassified... | reverse complement strand
TTTCCAAAGTTTTCCAATTTTTTTTTGTTAAAAAAAAGCAAAAATTCTCCCCCCAAAAAAAAAAAAAAAAAACCATTGCTTGTATCAACATGATTGAATGGATATACCTCTATAGTGATCAAGAAAATCAATAATGTTTTCAGTTCAACTATAGCCCTTTTGAAAATGGAGATGGTAGGAGCAACAACAAGCAAATTACAAAGGAAGAAAATAAAATCCAAAAGTAATTTTTTTTTAAAATTAAAAAATCTAAGGTACTATAAGCCTTGTGATGATAATCCTTTCAGTTCAGGCACAACCCCTTAAGAGAGGAGATGGGTAAGATTGGTAAACAAACCAATGACAAAATAAGGGGTGAGGAGGGGGGGGGGGGATGTCAAAATCTTTGTAATTTTTGCATTTGCAACCTCTCATCCTCAGCCAAAGCCCCTTTTGTATTGAAGATGATAAACCCATCAATTAATATAAGGGATGATAGAAGGAAAAACAATGTAAAGAGTCTAGGGAAAGCTTTCAATAAATGAAGGACTTCAAAGGAAGCAAAAACAATGTAAAGAGTCCATGGATGCTACAAGCAGCAACAAAATAAATGGTGAAGGAGGGACACAAAATTCAAAGATGTTAAAAGCTCAGTGGAAGCTTATACCTACAACCTTCTTAGAAGGGGAAGCAATAGTCATTCATGCAAGGGAACATGAGGAAAAGTTGTTACATCAACATGATTGGTGAGCTTACTTTGTGTAAATCTTCTTCTTCTTCTTCTTCGTCTCCTTTTTTTTTTATTGTCCCTAAGTTTATCATATTGGGGTCACATGAGACCCGATAGGATCACATGTTGTCAACAAGGTTGCCAATTTGGACATTGATGAGTTTCAATTGATCGATTACACATCAATTAATCAATCAATGTTGATGTAACAACACTAAATCAATTACACTTGACATACATTGGTTGATTGTTGGTGGTTTGTTGACAATTAGGCTTGGGATGTGTTTGTTAAACATTTTTCTAGCTAATTAGGTTTGATTTGATCAATTCTAATACAATTGAAGAGGAAAGAAAGAAACATTTACATTGAAACTTATCCAAAATTTAAAAGGAGACTTGGGTTATAACTTTTTGAATCATGTGTTTCTTCGTCAAAACAATATTTTTCAAAATCACATTCACACCATTAAAGTTATGCTATATCAATCAATATGTTAAATTTCAATTTTGGAGGAAATGAATTCTTATGTTGAAGATCTTGTATTATTGAACACGGGGCGAATTTGTAATATGTTGAATTGTTTGTTTTGGTCAATTCAATGGCTATCTAAATAGATAAAAAAGGTTGAACAAGCAACTCATTGTGAAATGACTATGCCTTTAGAAAATGATTTAGTTTTTAGAAAAGGAAGTTTAGCAATTTCAAATTATATTTTCCAAAACTTCAGCATTTGAAGATTAAACATGCAAAGTACACCTTGTATTGTGTATTTGTGATAGTAACCCAATGGATTGGGACAATAAACAAATTTTCAACAATTTTAGCAAATATCAATTTTAAAAATCATTTTTTAAGCTAGACCTTTTCATGCCAAACATCAATCATTGGTACAATATTTGTGAACCCAAAACAAACATGTTTTGAAGAAGTTAAATGACCTCCCAAAGTGATCATGGGAATTTTGGTATGAACACATTTTTGACAATTTTGGGAAAATGTCATTGTGATGTACATGTACATCCCATGAGAACTACATATAGCATAACATAGGGAGAATAGTCCTCATGAAGTCATTTGGACTTTGTACCTTATTAATCTATGTGAAGTCCATGTAAATCTATAATTGTTTAGTGTTTTAATTATGGTTTAAAACATTAATTGCATTTTAATTCTAATTTGTGTAGTTAAAGTGATTGAGGGTGAATGTTAAATATGCTGTCCCAATTTTTCAAAGCTGATATTGTGCAACCTTTTTATGTTGTTACGAGGAGCTAAAGAGCATGTCTAAGGCACTTCATCAAGGGAGTACCTTTGATACCATTTAACAAACCTTTGGGAACACTTATATATTTAATTGTTTCTATTTAATGAATGTAATTCCTAGGATGCTAACATAATATTAAAGTTTTATTGTTTAGTCTAAGTATATGGCAATTTCATTTTGGTTATTGAAGGAATATCTAGTTTAACTTGGATTAGAATTGCAAAAAATATGTAAAAAAGAAATGAAAATTTGTATTCATTGTGAAATAAAACCTCTAAAAAGGTATTAGTAATATGTGCAATGTAAAACAAATATTTGTAATATCCCCAAATTTATGGAAAATTTTCAATGTTTGAAAACATACGTCAATCCTATTTTTGTAATTGAAAAACTTTCAAGCGATAATATAGTTAATTGAACTTTTAAAAGCAAGACCAACAAACATGTTTGTGTTCAACCATTGCTTGCCAAAAGGACTTTGGTAGTAATGATGATTAGGAGGACAAAGAGCATTTTCTTTTCCATGCACAAAGATGTGAAAGTTTCAATGCAACTTGGAAATAACCATGTAAATTATTCAAAGCACAAAATATAATCACAAACATGCATATGAAAAAAAATTATATCTATGATAAAATATGATAACATATGCAAACATATGCACATGTTTAAACTTTACAAGTAGTCAACTTTTTATAACATGGTCACACATTAATGATAGGAGGTAATAATGTCATTAATGGGTAAAAGCATAGTTAAGTGACTCAATTTTGACATTTTTGAAATTTTCATGTTTTACATTAATTAATCTTCTTAAAATTATAATAATTATCAAATTTTAAATCTTGTAATTATTCCCTATATTTTTTGTCAAATATATTGATATGTCATTTTATAAAAAAATTGATTGGTTCAAAAATTCATATGAAAGCTTGGATATTTCAATGTGAAAAAGATTTAAAATAATTAAAAATTAAAAATCCATGATATTAAAAAAAAATTAAATAAAAATGTTTTGTATTGAAAAAATATCAATGCATCTTATTTTTAAATTTTTCATTTGAGGTGGTCTATTTTATTTTATTTTATTTTGACATTATTATGACCTCTTTTTGAGTTAACATTTTGCATTTTATCTATGTGATAGAACAATGTCACCATTTCAAAGGTTCATTATGAGTCTAAATTTTTCTTAGAATTCTTCCATATTTTTTAATGTGATTGTAGCATGGATAATTTTTAAATGACATTATTAATGTTAAATATGACTTTACATGTTAAATTCATTTATAATCAAAAAAAAATTATGACTATGACAATCCAAATAGTTCTACTTGGAGTTGTTCACCTCCCCTTTCTATTCTAAGTGTGCTTTCACCCTACTAGAAAACATTCATATGTCGTATTAATTATTTAGCAATTGTGGATCTTATTAAATGACCAAAAGTTGTTGAATGCGAGTGCATTGAGAGTGCATCAAGCATTTTTGAATTAAAAACCCAATTAGATAATTGTTTAAAGAGGAGACATTGATAGTCCATTGCATCAATAAAGTAAAAAAATGTTAGTAAAAACTATTGAAGGTTGTAGAAACCATTAGAGCCAAATAAAGTAATATAGTTGTAAGTGGCAACTCTAATCACCAAAAATGGAAAATACTTAACTTGATATGTACACATGACATGGTTAACATTAAGGTCACCAAACAAGCTATCATTGCCAATTGTATGCTTACAAAACTAGGCATTACATATTAATGAATAAATTAGAAACAATACCTATTGTTGTTCAATTGAATGAAACTAATTTTGGTCATGAAAAATTTAGCCATAAATTATGAACCAAAACATGACATGAAGAAATTACAAGAGAAGAATAAAATAGGAATACAATAAACCATGAATGCACCATAAATTGAGGCTTAAGATGGGCCCCAAAGTTGTGTGTTAAGATTTTAATAACAATAGGATTTCAAATTATTTGTGATTTTAGATTATTCTTAAGGGGGGATCTTAATCCCACCATGTGGTTTAAAAAAGGTATTTTTTCATTAAAAGTGCATAGGAAAATGGAACTAAATGCAACATAGGGTGTATTACCATAGACCTTGCCAAGTGACCTCAACACAAATTATATTATTTTTAGAAATGTTGAAAATTTCAAAAAAATGTATTTCAAAGAATTTCTTTTGTGAAGGAAAATTAAGAATATTTTGAAAATTAGTTAATTATTCAATAGACATGTGCTAAAAATGCCCTTATATTACAATAATGGATGATTTTTTGTTGAAAGTTGAAATGGTGAAAATCTATTCTAAGGTTTATGGCTTTAGATGCATAAGGTTTATGGCTTTTGTAGTAGGGATATTAATGTTCATAGGGTAATGACTAATGTTGGTAACGTTCTAGTTTGAAGTGTCAAATTCAAGGGTTTCAAGTTTAGGTTCTTTTGACTTGCATGTGACTTAAACCAACATCTTTTAATGGAACTAGCATGAGAATTGGACCATGGAACTAGCCTTTTGCTAGAATGAAAAACAAAACCAAAATATTGAAAAAAAATCTTGAACATTAATTTTGCTTCTATAGGTAAGCAAGTTAATTTTTGTGAAAAGTTGGCAAATAGATTGAGCTTTATAGTTAATCAATCAATTTTGTTTAGTTGTAGATTTTTGTATTTATGCCATTGTGAAATTTAATTTGTTCTAAAACTTTATACCTATACAATATGTAGTCTTGGGGAGTGTGTAATTGTCTACTTGGAATTAGACCTTTCGAACTAGGCCTATGAGCTTTTGAATGTGAAAAAAATGTGTCAAAAAATGGAATTGTAGGGTTTTGAAATATGAAAAACCAAGCTTAAACCCATAGCCAAAGAACCTAAGCAAAAAAAATAGTATCACAATTGGAACTAGGAGTTTTCTTGAAAAGGAAAAAATGGCCAACATTTTAATGAATATGACTTTAATAGAAGAACATTAACATCATGTTATTGTTGGAAATGTGGTAAGCTTGAAATATAAAATACATTAATCTATTGCACTATCAAATACATAATCAAAACATATGACAATGTCAAATTCAACAATATAAAGTGTTTGGTTAAGAAGATTGCTTCACAACCTTGATTTGGTCAATCTAAACATATTGTGTTGCATTAGATAATCAAGGCATGCCAAAGTAACCTTATCAAGGTATTTAAAATTTCATTCTAGAAGTTGCAAGGATATTAAGTACAATATCATTTCATAAAAACTAGTTCAAGTAAGAGAATAGAATTTACTTATATTTCAATTGAAGAGATATGGCTATAGATTTTTTTAACAAAGCCTTGTGAAGTGAAAGATAACAATTGCAATGATTTTTTGGGGATGAGGGTTGAAGTTGTGGAGATGGAGTGAGACAAGAACCCATAGCTTGTAAACCTAATTTAGGTTTAGTGGGAGGTTAACAAATGAGAAACTTAATTGTGATGAAACATTTTATCTACCATCTATTATTGTGGAAGGCAATGACTTACAACCGATGTAAGTTATAAGAGCTTTAGGGGGGGAGAGGGTGGCAAATGACAAGTAGAATCTTGGTGTCTTATGTGAGGGGAGCTTTTGTTTGTGAGAAAACCTTCATGTTCTAATGGAAGAGATTGTATATACTCAATGCATTGAGATCTTAAGATTCCAACAAGTTGGCACATCGAGTGTGACCTTAGTGTACTGGATGCTTTAGAAATGGAGATCATAATTTATCTCATTGTTTTCTTACAAAAAGATACTCCTTGATACAAAAGTACAACACAAACAAGGTTCTTTGATGCCTTTGCAACAAGCATTTACCTCTAAAAAAGAGCTTCTCTCAATTTGCCACCTTCACCTACAACAAAAGTTGCCCTTCAATTGGTGCTCTACCAACACCACCACCCTAGAGGGTTGTACACACAAGCTTTCTTTTGAATTGATGCCCTCAGCTTCCATAACCACACAACATGCCATTGAGCTCAAGAACAACAACAATTTTGTTATTATGCCTAACTTGCCATCAAGCACATCAGCAACAACAATTGTGTTAGCACATCTGTGACTCTCCTCACCGATTCCACCTGCCTAAACTTTTGTCCTTTTTTTTTCCAATTATCCAGAGCACTAAGGTTCAACCAGACTTTCCCCGTTTATACTCTTCAGGAATCCTCAAGTGGAGATTGAACTCTTGTCCATGGCTTAAAATTGAAGCCTTCTTCTTGTCTTTTGGAAGGGGTCTAATGATTCTAACACATGGCAAAAAAGAAAATTGTCTTGCAAACCTGAAGGGCAATAATGCAATGAAATCTATCAATTTGAAAGGCACTTAAAAAATTAAGGAAAAAAGGTTCCTTAAAACAAGTGGTAAAATACCTATCTTTTGGTTCACAATGTGTGATATACACTAAATTTTTGTGTGCAAATTTTGGTTCTGAGACTTTTGTGGAGGAGACAAGTCTCAACCAAGTTTTTCACTTTGAAGGATAGGATTGACAATAGGCCTTTGCTGCAAAGGCCTTTAAATTGCAGGCCTATGCTTGTCTCTTGCAAGTTGGGTGTAGGGGAAGGGCTGTTCAAGAGAAAGGGGGGCTGGGTGTATTTATATTGTTCTCAAGCATGGGAACAAGGGTTTTATATTTCCGGGTTCCCATGCCCATCTGATAATGTAAAAAACTCTGCAATTTTCGCTTGTGTAGTGAAAGGCACCATGATTTGAAAAAATTTTGCAAGTGTTCCTTTAATAATGGACCCTTGGCCTCTGGTCTTGAGGGCCCATTAATTTTGGGAACACCCCATCCCTCGGGCATTACCCTACACATAATAACCTTGTGCATGGGTTTTTTGTTTTCCAAAATGCCCAATCTTCATAAAAGGGGAAAAAAAAAAATTGGCTTGTCATCATGTGCCCTCCAGTTACACTAGGAAAATCAAGTCCGGTCTTTGGGTCTTCCATCTCCCATCTCCCATGGATATTGCATGTGAGACAACAATGTGTAGGGTAAGGACTAAGGACGGTGTAAGGCCTTTCTCAGAACGTGGGCATGGTCCCAAGCATGGGACATGAATTCTCAGGACCACCCACATATGGGTAACTTTAAAAAAAAAAAAAAAAAAACATTTAAGTGTGCTTTGTGAAGAAGATCCCTTATACAAGGGCCACTTAATGGAGGGATGAAGGCCACCAACAGGTTTTGGGGACCCACGAATGGCCCTCCATATGTACAATGCTTTGGTTCAAATTTCTTGTACACCTGCCAAACTTTACTACTAACAAAGGCAAGGCACCAATCCAGGGAGGAACTGGAACCACAAAAGGAGAATGCTACCTAAGTCCAAGTTGAGAATGCTACAAATTAGATGTGGCAAACTAGGGATGGATAAATTGGAGATCCTCCTCCATTTGTGCCTAGTCTGAGTGGGATCCATCAGCTGTGGTGGGAGCTGGGTAAGGACAAAATTGGCAGCTCTGGTCTTCATTAAAATCTGGCCTCTTACAAGTTACTCCAGTTGTCACTAGGGTGCATCATCTCTGACTCAAGCAGGGACACCCCCCCTCTCCCCCCACCTCTGCCCCCCAACCCCAACCCAAAAGGAAAAACCAAATCCATTGAGAGAAGGGAATAATCCAACTAGCTTGGTAGTATACTTAGAATGTCTTTTAGTGGTTTTTTTAAACTACCCAAAAAAAGTCTGTTTCCCAATTGGATTCTGGGATTGCTTGTTAGCTCCCCTTTTCACCTACTAGGTGCTGGCTTCAGTTACAAGAAGAAGATAAAAATTGTTAGAAACCAACATTCTTGCACTAGCCTACTTGGGCTTTTAAGTAAATTTGGTGGTGGTTTTGGTTTCTTTCTAGGTACATACATACCAGTTTGTTGACAGTTTGTTGTTGTTGTTGGCTTGTGTGCACCACAAGTTGATTATTGTGTGTGTGTGTGTGTGATCTCTCAGCAGGGTTCTATTCTTTTTCTCTCACAAATAAAAAGGAAAGGATTCCAGTTACAGTGATGGTATATATTACATATATTGCCAATAGTAGTTGTCCCTTGCATTGATTTTTCTTCTTCTAGTGATGGTCTTTTAGTGTGTGAATAGGTATGCGGTTTTGAAGTCTCTTGGGCAACTGAGTGAATGTCTTTGGAATACTTTGCTTGTAGTAGTGGCTTCAATAACATTGATTGATTTTTTGAGGTAACTTTTGGCTGTTGTTGTTGTCTTGTATATGCTTACAAGATCTGAGCTATTATGGATATAATCAACTGCCATCATGGACTACTACTTGTAAGTGGAGATAGTAAATTATGCACCCATATGAACCATGACAACATTCTTTGTAGGTTTCTTCGGACTTTACTTGTCCTATTTCAAAGCTTTTGTTGCAATGGGTGTTGAAGAGGCAACAAAGGCCGATGAATTTCTATATTTTGCCTGTGTGGCTAAAGAGTGCATTTTCCTCAGATGGCTTTTGTCATTGCCCTCATCCAGTTTTACCCTGTACCCAAAGCATTTTGCTTCTTGGTCACAGGGAACCAACAGCCACAAGTACACCATTGCCTTGGGTGAACCAGAGCCTTTGTTGGTACCATGATAAAAATCCAAAAATTCATTTGAATTATTTTCAAATATTTCAAATGCCCCCTTGAAGATTAAATCAGGGTCTCTGAGTTCAAATCTAACATTTTTGGGGCTTAATATGGCCACTAAGAGGCCTCACTCCAAACAGTGAAGGTACCAACATGTCACCCTGGTGGCCCCACACCAATTGTGGAAATCCTCTAATGAGCTGAGTTGATGTCGTCGGGCTTCATCTTGGTAACTTATTTTGTAAAAAAAAAAGAGTCATGCAAGTAGGTAGATAGGTAAGTAAGTAGGTCATTAATTAGGTAAGGGAAAAGAGTAATTGACTAGCAGATAGGTAGATGCATGTAGATGATTATTACTATTTTTGGTAAGGGCTAGTGGGTTGTTGTTATTGGGTAGGTAGTAAAAAACAGCCACTTAGGGTTGAGGCTCTGTCGCCAGAGTTATCAACCCAAAAAAAAAAAGGGTTAAAAAAACAAAAGAAAACAGCCAACTTAGGTCACCACTGTGGTTAGTTAGCTAGGGAACTAGAATTGTCACTACAAAAGTGTTTCCCATCCACCCACTATTCATCCATCCCTAATGGTGGTCTGCTGGTGGCTGTTGGTTCACTCTGGCCTTTTGCCTCCTGATCTCACTGACAGAGAAAGTCATTAATATTACCTGCTGCTGTCTGTGTGTCTGTGTGTCTGTCTTGATGGTGCTTACACATTTAGGCTAGCACCAAATCAGATGAACATATTAATGGCAGCCAGCAAGTGAAGGAAGCTTTGGCAAAGCAAAGTTCCAATTAGGAATGTCTGTAAGTACACACTAAATCAAAAGGGCCGTTGTTGCCAGAGCAGAGCAGACTAGCAGCCACTGTCTCATGCCTGTTGGACTCGTCCATTATTCTTGCCAAGCAAATATTGCAAAGGAGAGTCTGGAATAAGTGGGACAGCTTGTTAACCTTTTGCTAGAAGCAACTCTTCTGCTAGATAGATAAAAGTCAGATCTCTCTTGTTGTGCACATGGCCTTTGTAAGAAAGAAGAAGAATGACTGGCACCATGCTCTGCAGCAGACCCCAAGAATGTGAAATGAGTTTATCCTTCACTTTGGGTTGCTGCTAACAGTTAAAAATCTTTCAAAAGCTCTTTTGCTTTTTCTTTCCTTTTTGGGGTCAGAGGTCAAAACCAAGGGTTTGTCTACAGTTTTGCACTTGAACTTTGCACAGGCTGCCAAGGTAGAAGCTCTTTCAGGCTGTCGCCTGCTCTGTACCAAAAAAAAGAAATTGGCAGAAGATTCAGGAGCTTCATTTGGACCATTGCCATTGTTAGGGTTGGAGACACCAGGTCACAACCATCTGGTATCCAGCTTTTGAACTCACCACGCACGCTGATTCTGGTATTGGGTGTTGTAAAAATCTTCATACCAGCCTGCTCTTGGTATTGGATCCTTTTTAGAACTTTCATACCAGGTCCTGGTATTGGGTTCCAGACTCATTTTTGCCTTGTATCAGGTAGGTATAAACCAGTGTTGGTCTGGTATATTGGTCATCCCCTGGTATATGCACTGGTATCAACACTGGTATTGCAAACCCGATCAGTTTGGTATTGATCCACCTGGTACCAGTTCAATATCAGCATCATACCCCCGGGTATGTATTGCGCCAAAAACAGCCAGAGAGACACCCAACCAGCCTGGTTTTGGGGTTTGAATACCAGAGTGCATATCAGTGTTGCGCGATTAGAGTTGCCTTCTCCCTTGGAATCAATCTTGCTATGATTATGTGCTTCAAGTTTTACCCATTTTCTTATTTTAAATTTGCACTTAAAATCTTCTCATGAGCGAAGTTGGCTGCTCTCTTGTTGAACTTTCAAGCATGTCTCTTGTTTCTTTCTGTTTTCCAATGGCTGCAATCTGGTTTTCATATTTCAACCCTAATTGGCTTGGTTATGCACAACATGGAGTGGATGAAACCCTGGAAAATCAACCCTAATGAGACATTGGGTTTATACCAGAGTTAAAAAATTTGTACCAGCTGGTATCATTATTATTCATATTGATATTAATACTATCGCATCATAAAATTGGGTACCTGAATTGTTGATACCAGAATGGTATATGAGTTTGAGAAATACTCTGGTACCAGTACCAGTCTGGTGCCTCATTTCAGGACAGACCTATATACCAGGACCAGGCTGGTATATCAAAAGAGTGATACCAGACCAACACCAGTATAAACTATAAACCTGGGATTGAAATTGGTGTAAGGTAGGTAATTATCAGTGTTGTTTGTTGGTTATTTCAAAAGGAACATTTGGTCTGAGTTCTAACTTTCAAATTTAAAAAAAAATAAAAATTTAATGGAAGCTCCGGTTTTGGTCTTGAGACTAGTTCTTTGAATTTCTAAAATCTTCAGAGAATTTCACAAACAATTTAGAGCCAGTCTAGTTTAAGACTAGGTTCGATTTCATTTTCATTACACTCAATTAAATAAAAAATTAATATTATATTATTATTTTTAATTAATACACATAGTTCAAGATGAAGATTATGTAATATTAATTATGTAAAATTAATCAAATGTACAACCCATCTTATATATATATACTTATCTACCTAGAGAACCCAAACCTATATTTAAAATGTGGTAGCAACTCTGATTCAGGTTCAAATTAAATTTTGAAAAGGGGATCAATTATCCAGTTAGGGTTCAATGATGATTCCAATTTGGAACCTCTGGTCCAAAGGACCCTAGAACCTGACTTATAACCTAGACCTCAACCTACATAAATCCCAGAACCTGCCAACATGGGTATATACGTGAAGGCTGATATTACCCCTCAGGTCCCTACCGAATAATTGGTATTGGCCTCCCAGACAAGTTGACACGGGTATATGAAGCTGATATTACTTGAGGTAATACCAGCCCAGTAGGGAGGACAACTGCAAGTGTAGAGGGGGGGAACAACCCCTTTCACTCATGAATTAGAAAATGCATTAGAGGAGACACGTTCCAACAAATGGAGTCCTCTTTCAAACTAAAGACATCCTGGTTAGACCACTTGGTGATAAAAGTCCCACTAAATTCTACTCTGCATAAATGAGTCCCTCTTGAGCCTATGTTTCTTGAGAGTTTGCCAAGTAGTGAGGCCAACCTCCACTGTCACCTTCCAAGAACTAGAGAGAGAGCACTTTCCTTGCTAGGGTCCTTATACCAATGTTCATACCATGTTCAGGCCTATATATATATATATACCAGTCCAAGATTGCAACATTGAAAGTTTTGCTTGCAAATCCCTTCTTCAATTTGCTGGCTTTTTTTTTTGCCAAGTAACTTGGATACCATTTTTGCACACAACAAAAATGCAACTAAGCAGAAACAGACAAACTGACAACATACAATTTTCCCTTCATCAGGGCCGAGTCTCTGCCACTCAGTTCGTTACATAAAACAGCACATTGTGGGACATGAGAAAAGAGTGAAACACAAATGTGGTATTTGTCATCTGAAATAGCTGCTGAGTCCCAGCTTCTCTCTCCCTTGGGTGCTTGTCAACAAATCCTCAATTTCAGTGAGAATTATGGCTTTATTGGGAAGAAGATTCAGAGCTGTCATTCGGCTGCATTGCTCCACCACTCTTTCTCTCTCTCTACTGCAGGGCAGTCTGTACTTGTCATTTGCTTATGAGAAAAGCAGAACTCGGATCTTACTGACTGACCTTTCTCTCTCAGCAACTCAGGCAAGAGTATTCTTGCTTGCTGGATTTGCCTACCAATGCTGTAGCTAGAGCAATGCTACAAGGGGGGTTGAAAGCTGATATCTCAAAACTCAAGTGGTTTTTTCTGCTCTCTGCTTTTCAATTCCTGTGTACACATCAGCCAGATTCAGAAGAGCTACAGTTGCTGTAAACACGAACTGTTTGGAATGGCATGCGTTGTGCACCTGTATCTGTTGTTGATGAGGATTGTAAGAGCTTGGCCTGTTAACTCTTTGTGACTGCAGAGTGAACCAACTGTCACCATTGCACAACGAGAGATGGATGGTAGGTGGACATGAAACACTTTTCCCTTGCATTCCAGTTCCCCAGTTTTTCATGGTTGTCAGCTCTGTTTCTATTTTCACTACTTACCCACTAACATATATATACCCCTCATAAGAGTTGAGAAATCTCCATCCTTGTGATTAAGAAAACAAAAAGCAAGGTTAACATTTTTTCATAAGTCACAGAAATTTCCAAAGAAGGCAAGACAAAACTGAGAACTAAAACAAATAGCAAACAAGGACAGAAAATCAAAATAAACATGTCTGTCATATGACCAACAATGTCAGTCTCACACTTGTTTAGGGACCATCAAACAAAGTAAAGAGACGACTCAGGCATGCTACTGGCTAGCAACAAAAAACACACAACAAAGAAGACTAAACACAGAAAAGGACCAAAAGAATGAACATAGACCAAGTGGACTTACAAGAACCTCCCCACTTACAAGACTATAAAAACTCATTCAGAATACTGCAAATGCTGGAATTCCAAAAAAGGAATTTTTAAAATTGAGAAATCCTTTAGTCCTCTTGAATGAAATCTTTAGAGGGTTGCATTAATCCTTCAGAAGGACAATAAGACTGATCATCTGCTGAGAGAAAGAAAATCTTTAGAACTACAAAGCCTCAAAAACCTGTAAAATTGACTATTGATAACCTCCCAACTTAGCACTACTGAAAATATTGGAATGAACATGAGGCATACAAATCATATTGATACCTGCATACTCTGGTTGAAAATGCCTATCAAAAAACATCACAAGATATACCTTGAGAACTTTGCATAGCAGCTAGATCCAAGAAGTTACATACTAACAAATCCACCAGCCCTTACCTCTGTACTAACCACCTACATGCATCTACTCAGCTAGTAACCAACTATTCTCCTACCTACGTACCTGCATACAGAGACTGTCCTTCATGAAACAGGTTACCAAAGTGAAACCCAACATCAACTCAGTTAGGTTTCATCCAGAACTGAATCATAAGGGGCTTCCAATGGATGGTGCACCAGCAGCTTGTTGGTTTACTCCAGCCATTCTTGATAATCTTCAGTCAGCATCCTATCTGTAGCATTGGAGTATGCAGGTTCCCTTCTAATTTGGAAGCCTAACAGACAGCAAAAAATTAGACATAGTGTGTTCAGACCAAGTTCTGTCCAAGTTCAGATAAAGTGAAAAGGACCCTCAAATTGCATACTGACATATCTGTAGCAATGCTCAAATTCAGCTCCATCCATAAGCATTCCTGTTTTTTATCAAAATTCTCCTAACTGACTATGTCACTAATATGTCTGAAAACATTCTGAGACATATCATTAGGCCCAAAATTCTGCACATAGTAACAATAATCAGTAATACTTCCCCACCTTACAACTGGTAGAGAAGGTTAGAATTTGGAACTTCCTGCAATTTGTAGCTTCTGATTAGATGAACCCTTCCTACTTTGGAGCTACCCCTAAAAAGCAATGTCCTGTAACCACTTGAAAAGTCTGACCTGGCACCAGTGCTCAAACCCTCAGTTTTGCCAGTCCATAGTCACTGACAAAACTCCATTTGCTTTGGCCAAAAAACTAAATACTCCGTTAACAAAAGCCCAAAAGGGAATATAAGATGAACTATTTTTTTTTCTCTAATCTCTGCTGCAAATCCTCAAAACCTAGTTAGCCATTTGTGGTATCTGTCCAAGAAATTCATCTTGGATTCTGATATCTCCATTCCAATCATTTCTTTCCCTCTTTCACATCCTCATACTCTGCCTCTGTTGCTTGGCCACCAGCTGACCCAGTACCAGATGCACTTGACCCTGAGGGCTGCTGTTGCTTCATTAGTGTCTCTCCAATTTTCATTGAAGCTGTCTGAGCAGCAGATATCTTTTGTTTTATGTCCTCAACATTCTCAGACTCCATGGACTTCTTCAAATCAGCCACTGCATTGGTAATAGAATCAATTACATCCTGGGGCAGTTTCTCCTTATGCTCAGTCAAGCTCTTCTCAACTGAATAGATTGTGGTGTCAGCCTCATTTTTTGCATCAATTGCCTGTTTCCGCTCTAGATCTTTCTGGGAATGAAGTTCGGCATCCCTCACCATTTTTTGGATGTCCGCCTCTGACAGGCCTCCTGATGATTGGATTGTGATAGCTTGTTCCTTCCCGGTTGCCTTATCTCGAGCAGAGACATTTACAATACCATTGGCATCAATATCAAAGGTAACCTCAATTTGAGGAACTCCACGGGGTGATGGGGGGATACCTACAAGATCAAACTGCCCAAGGATTTTATTGTCGGCTGCCATCTCACGCTCTCCTTGAAGCACCTTCACACCGACCTGAGTTTGCCCATCAGCTGCTGTTGAGAACACTTGACTCTTCTTGGTGGGGATAGTAGTGTTACGAGTGATTAGACGTGTGAACACTCCTCCCAGTGTCTCAATACCCAAGGACAGAGGTGTTACATCCAGCAGAAGAATGTCCTTAACATCACCACGCAAAACTCCACCTTGGATAGCCGCACCCATGGCCACACACTCATCTGGGTTGACTGCCTTGCTTGGAGCCTTGTTGAAGATGTTCTGCACAACCTCCTGGACCTTAGGCATGCGAGTCATGCCTCCCACTAACAGTACTTCATCAATCTCCTTGGCTGTTACACCAGCATCCTTGAGACAGTCCTTGCAAGGCTGCTTCGTGAGCTCAATCAGGTGATTCACTAGTTGCTCATACCTGGCCCGTGTGAGTGTCACATTCAGGTGCTTAGCACCAGAAGCATCAGCAGTAATAAAGGGCAAATTAATATCAGTCTGAGGTGTAGAGGAGAGCTCCACCTTGGCCTTCTCAGCTGCCTCTCTCAAGCGCTGCAGTGCCAGCCGATCTGATGACAGGTCAATGCTTTGCTCCTTCTTGAACTCATCAACAAGGTATTGCAAAAGTGCATTATCAAAGTCTTCTCCTCCCAAAAAGGTGTCTCCATTAGTGGCCTTCACCTGGCGGATGCAATAGTTCAAAATTTCAGCACTGGAAACAGGAAGAAGAGCAGACATCTTACCCCTTCCCCAAAACAACAAGGGGCAGAAATGCTGGCCCAAATTCAAATAGTCCCCCCCCCCAACAACTATGAATGTCATTGAAACATTAAACTAAAACCCTGAGCACACCATTTAGTCGAACAAGCACATTGAAGTGAAGAAAATGAGTGATACTCCAACATCTGGATAGGTGACAACATACCTCAAAGACACCTCCTGAAATCTCCAAGATTGAAATGTCAAAGGTTCCACCCCCCAAATCAAAGACGGCCACCAGCCCTTCCTTGCGATCCATGCCATATGACAATGATGCAGCCGTGGGCTCATTGATGATCCTCAGAACATCAAGCCCTGCAATACGTCCAGCATCCTTTGTGGCTTGCCGTTGTGCATCATTGAAGTATGCTGGGACAGTAATGACTGCCTTGGAAACTGGCCGACCCAAATAGGACTCTGCTGTCTCTTTCATCTTCCCTAAAACAAAAGCTCCCACCTGGCTTGGTGAGTATTTCTGACCACCAGCCTCAACCCAGGCATCACCATTGGGTGCTCGGACAATCTTGTATGGCACCATCTTGGCCTCTTTTTGTGTCTGTGCGTCATCAAAAGGACGACCTATCAGACGCTTTGTGCCAAAAAGCGTATTGGTTGGGTTGGTCACAGCCTGGCGCTTTGCTGGTGTGCCAACGAGTCGCTCACCCTTAGGTGTGAAGGCCACTACTGATGGTGTTGTTCGAGCCCCCTCAGCATTCTCTATAACTCGTGGCATCTATACACAAATAGAATAATATCAAACTCAGTTAAGAAACACCATTCCAAAGACCAGTCAGAAACAGGGGAAACCTAGCAAGCTGACAATAACACAAAAAGGAAGACTATATTACACAGTAAAGGAAGCGCACTCTCTGATTGCAAGTCAAAATGGGGCATGTTGACTAAATCCCCCCTTTGTTCTCAAATGCTCAACACCATAGCAATCATTGACACAAATCAAGTTCTTACCTTCCCTTCCATGACTGCAACACATGAGTTGGTGGTACCTAGATCAATGCCAATAACATCACTCCCTGCTGCTTTGGAGCTGCAAACACCAGGGTAACCAATGGTCACATCAGACTCTCCCTCTAAAAAGGCAAGCTCCATTGAAACTTGCACCTTGCAGTAGTTTGCAAATATCATCATGAATCTGAAAAAGAACCGATGCCAAACCTGTAAGATCTGGTTGCATTGGTCAATCCTCGCAGCCAAGATGGTGTCAAACCTGATGTTTGTGCTTCTGAGGCCTGCAGAACAAACAAAGCGGCAATCATTGTCAGGTTCGATCCCACAAATCACATCCATAATGCCTACATCCAGTTTCTCCAGAAAAAAGAAAAAAACAACAGTTTTCAACAGTATGATAAAATTCAATATGGTATTATGTCTATTCCAAATAAATATTTCTTCTTCTGCCATTTACTCAAAGTCTTATCTGTGACAACCTTGGGCCCTGGAGGGCTAGGGACTATGATGTCCTAACACCAGAACTCGGCCAATAAAGAAAAGAAAAAAATGTTTCTTGACAGACATCACACAACACTAAAGGTTGCATGCCAATCAAACATTTTCCGATCTACATGGGATTGTCATGCACTTGTTTCTTGTACCATAAACCCTACCAGGCAGAACTCCATTATTCCAATTAGCTTTTTCTCTTTCCTTCTCTTTGCCATTATCCTTCCCACAAGGCAGCAGGGGTTTAAGGCCTTTCATAAACAGTAACCACGAATAGATTCTTGAACAAAGTACAGAAATGACCATCTCCGACTCCTAAAAGAAGAAACAAAAACATTTACAACTCTCCTCCTAAAACAGCGTCTTCCACACAACCCCTCCCCCGCCCCCCCGGAAGCAAAAAAAAACACGAAGAAACAAGTATGGATACGAGGGTACATACATGTGAAATAAGATGTGAACCGTGACATCTCGCGTTATTTTTCAGCAGCCGGGCTGCCAACATCCCCACCCTCGCCATCACACCTTCTCTCTGGCCTGTCTCCCTTCGCTTCTGATCTCACACAAAGCCACAAATGCGCAGAAAAAGCAACAAAAGAGAGAGAAGGGGAGACAGAGAGAGACAGAGAGTGAGTGATTGAGTGAGCGAGCGATGGATAAAGAGGGAGAGTGAGATCTTGAGGAAATCGGCGGGCGAGCAAGCGGCGAAGAAGAAGCCTGCGAGAGAAGACTTGGAGAAGGGGTTTTAGGGGTTTCTGGAGGCTTCTTTCTTTCCACAACCGTTCCGGTGTGAACTGGGCTCATAGTGGTCGTGTTCTATTGCAACACGTCGACCAAAAAGTTCGAGCTCATCACTGCCCACACACCAGGCTCTCCTTTTTGTCCATGTAGATGCTGATGTGGCGGAATCGCATCCCCTCAATTTTCTTTTTTTCTTTCTTTAATGTGGAATTTCTTCAATGCCAATAGGGGGCAAAGAACATAGCAGGTTTTTATAAATAAATAAATAAATAAATAATCTAAAAAATTAATTATCAATCATTTAATCATTAAGTAAATAAAAGTTTTAAATTAATTAATTTTAATAATTTCCAATATAATAAATTTGGTCTAAACTTCCAAAATTAACCCGCATGTACACAAGAAGGCCCATGTAGGCATTTCACTCTTTGAAATGCTTGTATTATTATTTATTATTTTCTTATTATGATATTGGGCGGTTACTCCCTAAGTATCATAATAATTTTTTTAATTGATTTTTCTTTGGGCAATTTCTTTAGGTTGCAATGTTATTACATAATGACGAATGTTGGGTAGGAATTATTTTTTAAGGATACCCATTAGATATGGTTTTCACAAAGGATTTCAAAATCAAATTCAATTTTTTATTCACAATTTGGTTTTCAAAATGTCAATTTTCATAAATTTGGGAACAATCAAAAATTTTAAGCGCTTTTCACAAATTAATTATGATTTTTTGAAATCACAAAATAAAAGTAATTTTTTTTTTTTTCTAATGAAATTGATAGGTGTCAACAATTTATTGTTTATATTTTCATAATTTAATAATTTCATCTTTCTCAAAATCACCTTCAAATTTTCTTTTGACTTTTCTTTTAGATCTTCATCCATTTCAATGAATTTTATTAAATTAAACATATATTTACAACCTAGAATAGTTTTTGTTCAGAAATATCAACTTTAAAAAAAAAAAAAAAAAGGTTTGTAAACGACAGCTTTTAAGATTAATAACTATTTTGGCCAAGGAAAAAATATTTTCCATCTCAATTTGTGATTCAACAATGTTTGAAATTGAACAAACAAATAAACCAAAAATAGGAAACATTGATTCATGTTTTTTTCAATATTGAAATGAACATGTGATGTCTTTCAAATTCATTTGACATTGTCTAAAACTCAACAATTCCTTGTGATAAATTCTTTTGTTGCATCATTTAAACTTGCAATCTCTTCAAAAATATCCAAATTATAATCATGATCAAAGATATTCTAGTTGACAACAATCCTTTGAAATTCTATCAAGGGATGAAAATGTTCATGGCATTTCAACATCATAGGATACAAAGACTTCCTATCATCCTCTTCAACAATAACAACACCTTGCTTCCTTTCAACAAATGAAAATAATATAAAAAAGCTTTTAAATCTAAGGTTTAACATCAAGGAAAACATCTTGTGAAATTTGTTTTCTTCATATAATTTCTTTAGGAATGAAATGAAAAAATCCAATATTTCACAAAATTCCATTTAATGTTATAGAAACTAGTAAAATGAACCCATCAACAACACATGAATAGTCTTCCATTAAATTATATAAAAAGGGAAAATTTCTTTTTTTTTTCCTTAGGTTTTAAATTCATGGAAATTGCAAAATGTAATGTATCATTAAGTAACTAATGTCCATGGGACTAGTTTAAAACACAAACAATGACAATGAAAAATGCAATTCATAATAATTTCGAAGATGTGCCATGTTAGAAGAGGTGGCATTCATCTAATAGCCTTCACAATAGTTTTGCTATTATAATAAAACACAATAGCCCAAAACTATAATGTCTCTTGAAACATGATTATTTTGCTAATAAATTCACAAAAAAATAACAACCAAATTAGTTTAATGTTTAATATTATATGATCAAAAGCAAAAGTTCTAAAATTGAAAAATAATCTAAAATAAAAAAAATTCACTACCTTGTTTTCATTAGGCATTTAGCTTCCTTGGGGAATCCAAGCTTCAACATAGGCTTTGTTTCATTCCTACTTTCCTTTTCCAAAAAAAATGGGTGAAGTGCTGCATTTTTACAAATTTGCTTATGTAGATTCAATAGAAACATATTTCAAACGTTTGCACACTTTTTCATATGTTGTGTGATATTGACATGATTTGGGAAAAAAAATGACCAAACTAAGTTCACTAAAAACTTTCTTCTAAACCAAGAGATTCACAACTCATAATTGATTTCACTAGTCATTGCATTGAGGTTAGACCCTTCATTTTTATCATAAATAATGATTTTAATTTCTTATGCCATACTTGTTTAACAAATCTATCAAACTTTGGACTAGGACATGTTTTAGATAGTTTCTATAGCGTCAAATAGGCCAATAGTGACATGTTTTGGTTGTCAATCACTTCCCAAAAAGTTAATGACCAAAGCAAACACATCATATGCCTCTTTAGACATCCATATATCAAAACTAATAGTTGCACAATGATATTTTTCTAGTGCTAGAAAAACATAAAACTCCTTAGATTTTTTTACCAACCTTGGTAATATTTTGTGTGAAAAATGCCTTTTATACCGGAAAAAATCCTTGGACACAAGTGAAAAGCTAGATATTTAATTCAAATACTTTCCATGAATTTGATTGGCAAATTGTTTTTCACAATAAAAAACTCCAAGTCTTCAAAGGACTCTTTTTATTACACATCATCCTTTTTGAAGGAATATTTCACAACAATTGTTTTTGAAATAGATCCCCCAAACATGTTTTGTCTAATTTTTTATTGGTTGTCTTTCCACTTTTCATTGCACTAAATTATTAATTTCTTCTTCAAACCATTTTGCAACAATAGCACATGGTTTACATCAACATGTATTTTTAGAAATGTTATTCCAAATTTGTTTTATAATATGAAATTAATCCCTTTCTTGTTTGTGTTATTGGATGTGATACATTGGCTAGACCATAATGGCATGAGATGCAACACATAATCTCTACATGTTCAACATCTTGATTATCATTCACACAAAACAAACCTATATGTAGTTGGTTAGGTTAGGTGGGTAATTAGGCTAAGTTAAACATTAGTCAACATATACTTGTAGGCTAGTAGGTTATTAAATGGTAGATAATTACTTACTTACATCCTATTTACATGCCTACATATTACCTACCTTCCTACATAATTAATAATACATAAGAAGGTGTGAAATAAACACATGTTCATAATAATACTTTGACAAAATTTTAACATCTTATGAATTTGGTGCGTTAGTTAAGGACTTGGTTTCTCATCATGAAAGTGAAGGGTCAAGTCCTTATACATGAACTTTATATTCATACCTAGGGGGTTAACATAACCTAGGGTTAGCCTAAACTAGGGGCTAACCTAGGTAGGGTAAGGTGGGTAGGTAGGTCAACATTAGGTAGCCTAAGTTAGGTTAGGTAGAAGCCACGTGTCATGTCTAATCATATATGTAATCATGTGCTTGGTATGACCACAATTGCAAAAATCATGAATTAACATTTACAATTATGACCACATCTGTGATTAGATGGTAAAAGCGACAAGTTTGAATCAACTACATAATCATATAGTCACATGTAGTTGTTCATGGCACATACAACTACAAATGCAATGACATATGTAGTCATAAAACTAATGTTAGTTCAAAGATTTCAATCCCTTACCTTTGAATATATATATATATATATATCTTTCTCTCTCTTTCTCAGTATTTCTTTTCAAGCTTTTAAACACATCTTCAAACATTTCAAAAGGAATTGGTGGTAATTTGTGATTATGCAATAGTAATAAAATATTGATTACATCATTTTAAAATTTATTTTACGTATTATATATTCCTTGGATTCATTTCAAATTATTCTTTGAATATTTCAAAAACATATCATAGTGATTTAACATAATTTAAAGACATTAATGACTTTTTAAATTAAAGCATGTAAAACTAAATAGTGGTTACACTTGTACATTATTACATGTTATTGCATTTGCATCCATATAACCAATAGAGCAAGAAATTGAAGGTTAACAAATGGGAGGTTAGAAAGGTATTTTCATTAAATTTTTTTCGTAATAAACAATTGTGGGGAACTATTTCATTTTTTAAACCTGAAAGTAGAGCTCCTCAAATTTTTATTACCTATGTTCACTATAAGGAATCTTGTCCATACTACCTCATGAGTTTGCAGCTTGTGTCCAAATCAATCATATTTGCAACTATTAATGTGACTATCATCCATGGCACATGGTAAAAACAACTTGTAGTTGCATATGCAATTAGAAAATATTTTAAAATTTCATATGCAACTATGATTTGCATTACTAGTTTGGAAGAAAATGAAGATGAAAAATGTAATCGTATCATTCAACAACTAGTGCCATCCAATGATAGATGAAAATTTAGTTATTTTTACAATTAGGTAATGCAATTAAACACCATGTGGCATCTTATTAAACTTGAATTATTACTATAAATTATAGTTGCAAATGTACTTGTGTTTAATGTGAAGAAAATATGTTATGGTTAATGAAATTACTAGATTTTGTGGTCTAATTTTTTTTTTTAATGATCTTAAGTGAACAAATAATTCAATGTATAATAAAATTTGGTATGTTTGTGAAAATTTTAGAGGACCGCTAAAAAAGGTTGAAATGAACTATCATTTTCAATTTTAGCATAATAAGGTTGTGTTTAAAGGCGAACATTTTTTTTCCAAGCAAATGGGATTATTGGATTTTGTGGTTTGAATTTTTTTAAAAAATGATCTAGGGTGAAGCAGCATTCAATGTAAATAACTATTTATAGATAGGGTTTTTACAAAATGTAATTATTTCATTTTGTTTATTTGCTAATTTTTTTGTTGTACACAAAATAAAACAATTTAACTAGTTATAATAACTTAAAATAGATGAAAATATTATAAGGTGGAATAACCTAAAATAGCTTATAATAACCTAAGATAACATAATGTGAAATAACCTAAAATGACCAAGAATAACTTAAAATAGCCCAAGGTGAAATAGGTTAAATAATAGGTAGTAAGTAAGTAAGTTAAAAATCAGTATTTTATTGTGTGAATATGTGATAGTGTTTTTATGCACAAGAAAAAAAATGTAATAATGTTACATAATGTTGTGTTTCCCTTTTATTAGAATTTATTCCTATCCTTTGTCTACAAATTCAATTTTGTAAAATATATAGTTAGATGAAATAATGGACTATTCATGGTATGCACTATAGGTCACATTCAAAGTGCATGTGCCATTTGGGATGAACTAGTCAAAAAGGCTTGTGACCATGAACCAAAAAAAATCTAGGATCCTACCTACTTAGCCTAGCCTAGCTTAAGATAGGTTGCCTATCCTAACTTAGTTTAGTTAAGATAGGTTGCTTACCTTATTTTAGCCTAATCTAGACTAAATAGTTATTGAGATTAGACTATTTTTTATTATAAAAATTAATTTTCTTTGCATTAGTGGCATGCTTTCAATTTTTGCTTTAAAAAATATTAGCGCTTTTACTATTGCTATTTCTACCTTTTTCAAAACTTGAAAAAATGGAGGTTATAACGAAGCATGTGCAAATCTTCAACAACCTAACAACATTTGGACAAGGTTGCCAATTTACAAAATGTTCATTGATTTTAGGTGGCATTTCCCACCCCCTAATCAAGTAGCATCCATTTGTAGCCAAAATAAAACAATCTTTTTTAATGAACTTTATGTATCCTAATGTGAATATCCTTGCTCTTTTCTTTTCTCCCAAGAATGACCAAATTTGCCATAAGTACAAAGTCCCATGTGCTTGCTAATTAAACCTTTTAACCCTTCTTTGGCTTTTGAGCAAGATCGCCACCATATGTGATGTTCTACCAATCTTAAGTGCAATTAATGCAAACTAAACTTCTTTTGGTGTTTCTATTTTCTTCTTTTGTTTTTTTGTCTTTTGGTTTTAAGAAAATTTCTTTCTTTGTTCATGTTCTTCTTTCTCTTGAATTCCTTGGTCTTCTCCTTTTCATTCAAATTTTGTTTAATTGGCCAACATCCTAAGTTCAATCTTGAACAATTATTGCTGGTTCTTTTACACAAAACTTAAGATGTTGGTTGGTTAATGTATGACATTGACCTTTGCTAATTGCTAAGTAATGTTAGGAGGTGATGTTGAAATCAATGGGGATGTTCTATAAGCTAATGATCATTACTATTCAAGGTCCCTTAACATGTGAATATGACTATTGTTCAAAACATTCCTTAATCGTTTTTCTATTTACTATGTTATTCAATTTTGGGTTTCCTCTTTTCCCTACTTGGTGTCAAAATCTTATTAAATTTGGTGATCTCTATATCCTTGAACATAATTTAAAATTATGTCAAACAAATTAGTGGAATAATGAGGTCAAACATGTTTATGCATTGTGTATGTGGAAAGTTCTTTTCTAATTGATATTTGGATTTTTTTTAGAAGACTATTTGAGATATCTATCAACATTGATTTGACACATATTTCTTTCAACTACATTATAGGTAGGAGCAATGGTCAAAATGTTGCAACCCATTTGGCATTGGCCATTATAGACGATGGATTGGTAAATGTAATGGTGATGGGATGGGAGTACACTTATAGCTTCAAATATGTAAAGTTGTTGGAAACAAATTTATTACATTTTAGCAACTACAAGAGCTATGGACTTGGATGAAGGTTTCCTTGTGCAAGCAAATGCCAAGAACCTTAGAGAGGCAAACATTGGTTGGTTTGATTATTTTTCTTGTTTCTTTCGACCTCATACAATCATGGGCTTTGTGAGTTCAATGCAGCAATGAATGATGAAACTTGAAGAATGAATTCACTTGTGGCTTGCTAACAATATGTGCTACATGTTCTTTTCTTTCTCAAACTTTTCTCACATCATTTGACAAGCTACTTTAAGTAGGAGAGTGCCAAACATTGAACTTTTTACACAGTTGTTTTACTTACTCCCCCTTGACATGGTAATATGATGCAAGGTTAGCTTGGGAATCATCTATAACTTCTTTCCAAAGTTTCCTTTCATTGTCAAAATTAGTTATTGGAAAATAAAGTGAATTACATTATTATCAATTCCCATGATGTGTTTGCTTTTGAGAGTTCATTATTTTTGACATGAAAGTTTGGTGTTGTACATGCTCTAGGTGTCATGTCTAATATGTCACTATTAATCATCCAAATTTTAATTGACTTATTTATGACATTCTTGATTGGGCTACTTCAGGTGAATATTCTTCCATACTTTAGACTAAGCATAACTTGGATGCTTTGTGCCTTGCCTTTGACACAAGTATGAAGCAAACACATCAAAATAATTACCAACTCCAGGAAATGATTATATAACATTATGTATCAAGGACTCAAACAAAGGCAAATTGATATGAGGTCTCTATTATCCTCCTTTAGTTGTAGGCTTGTTGTCCTTTATATTGATATGTTCGTTTAACATGGTCATGATCAAATGTGGTAAATAACTTGTAAGAACAATCAATGATTTGCAACAATAGTTAGAATTTCAAATTAAAAGTGATTTTAATCCTCATGAATTTAGAAGCTTTGTAGAGGAATTCAAGTACCTATGCAACTTTCATGAGGTAAAACATAAGGTCCATATAATTGAAAAATGTTTATTGTTTTGATGATTATGTATCACTACTACAGAATTATGTCCTTTTCACCCCTAGTTTTGTGACTAAAATGACTAAGGTGACAAAAGTACTAGTCAAAAATGATAGAAGATGCTATTTGTTTGTTCGTTTCACCATTTTCCCTAAGTAGTAATGTATGATATGACTAAATTTGTCTAACATTTACTAGGAATTTGGACACTACCATTGCAATGTGGACAATTTCCCAAAACATTTACTAGTGAATTAGACACCACCATTGCAATGTGGACTAAATGATGCCAACATGAAGTAGGTGGCTTGACTATAATGATTAATTTGCATCACTACTAATGTGACATGGCATATATGTGTTAAACATGTTAGTTTTTAGTCATATTGAACATTATTTTAGGTATTTTATATGCCAACTATATATATATTGTGACCTAAAGAATTTATAATCGGATAAGAAGTAATTTTTTTTGGTCTACACACATGTAAACATAATTTGCTTATATATGTAAATAGATTTTGGGAAGGGGGAAGGGATAAACATAATGGCCAACCACTGGAAAAATGGGTAGAATTAATCTACCAATGTAATTTTGCACCTATGTAACCAATGTGCATAATTAACATTTCATGTACAAAAAAGCTACATAATCAAAATTTAAACATTAATCTACCAACACACATCATTTAAAGTTATACATTATAGAACCAAAATAGAACTTGAGCTTGAAAATAGAAAATAGACATTTGAACAACACAAAATTTACACTCTAGAATAAAATTAAAATTCTATAAGGATTAAAAACTTGGAATTTCATAAAGTATCAAAAACTAATAACATTGTTGAACAATTTACCATAGAAGACTTGAATGTCTATGGTCATAATATAAACAAGCCCAACTAAAGTGAAGTTGAAGATATAAACTTTGGGACATATAATTATAAAAGCTAATCAGTAATTAGCATCAATAATTGTAATGTAAACCAATGTAACTCATGGGCTTGAACTAATTAATTACCACCACTATTTGAGCTATTGAACTAGCCGCACGCCTCTAAACTATTTGCATTTCTATCTATCATTCCAATAGCACCATCAACAACCAAATCTACTAATGTGATAGTAACCCCTCTTACAACAATTGCTCTTTGGATTGATTTTGGAACAAAAACTAAAGCTTATAAACTTATGTATGTATCTACATTATCAATTATGAACATGTCTAGATTTATGGGATTTGTTTCAACATTTCCAATCGCATGTCTCCATTGTGGATCCTTTTGTAAAACCACCTTCCATCCCTTTTCCTTGGGATATTTTGAAAAAAAACACTTGCTCTATATGAATTTGGGAAAACAAATGATGCGTTTGAAATAGGAATAAAGGAATTGAAATTGATGAGTGTAAAATCGTATTCATCTCTCTTAATGGCTACACTACTCCCAACATAAATTACTTTGACCCAATTATAGAAAAACATGATTATGTTCAATACCTTGTAATTAAGCTCCAAAATTTTACTCAACCCACCCTACATATTCCAGTTTTGCAAAAATTGGTCTTTGATCATTAGGTCTAGATATGCATTCCTATTCAAATATGGCAATTAGACACCACTGTCAACTGTTGTCAAATGTTTTTCAACATTACATACATGGATGTGGTTTTCGAATGTGTACATTGTTCAGTATGTTTTGACATATGAATGGTATGTAGCTTCTAATGTGGGTGGCATTGACATATGAATGGTGCCTTTGTCAATAACTTCACCCTTTTGATATTAGAGGCTAGAACAATCCTAATCCATGTTGGAAAAAAGGCTACTTGCTGAAGGTGGTTTGGGAATAATATCAAACCTTTGTTCAATGTTACCCCACATGGTTTTAAAAGGATTGCCTCTCTTGGTTTCATAAATCCACTTCTACCTTGTATTTCTTGCCATCATAATTTTCAATGAATTACTTTGCATCAAACATATAATTCTAAGTGAGATAGATGATTTCAAATACTTCCTAAAGTAATTTAATTTTTAAAAAAATTAATGCAAATTTTGGGTAAAAAGTATATATGGCAAATTACAAACGCCATGGAGCCATCAACTCTCCATTTTAAAGCACAAAGGAGTGCGCCATATCTCAGAAGTCTATTGTCAATACTCATGTATGCCCATTGCCTTCAAAAACTTCATCATACATGCAAAGGTTTTCTTTATCATCCCATACCTTATGTTTTATGGTTGTAAAGTCCTATAAATATTCAGTGCAAAAACCTAATGCCTCTTCGATTGCATATCCTTCTACTGTACTCCCCTTAGGCCTTGCTTTGTTTCACACATACCCCTTCAATGTCTTCATGTAACATTCCACCAGATAGATTTAGCATGTGTGTACTAGACCACAAATCTTTAGTTCTTCGACCAAGTGTACAAGGAGATGTGTCATTATGTCAAAGAAGGATGGAAGAAATTATTGTTCTAACAATACCATTGTCATTGCCACGTCCTCCTTGACATTTGCTATTGTGTTTGGGTCCACAACTTTGTTGCATAATTTTTTAATCACACAGTTCAAGCGAATGATTACCATCCTACAACCTTTGGCCATCAAATGTCACATGCACAAAGGTAATATGTCTTACATCATGACATGAAAGTCATGTGACTTCATTCCTTTGAAGTCTCCATCCTTGTGAACTTCTTCTTCAATGAATACACATAGTGTGCAAGTGTTTTTAGGTTTAGAATAATCTAGAAAAATCAAAATTTTTTTTCATTTGATAATATAGTAGTTGAAACATGATGCTCCGCCTCTTGATTCCATGTTTGTGTATAGGGTCTACTTTGCCCCCAACTCTGTTTCGCAGACTTGTTAAACATGATTCACATTTTATAGCCCATTCAATTGTATTAGTTGTAGATACTTTCATAGGTGCAACCCTATTTTTTGTTTTTCCATTAAAGGTTATTTGAGCACGTCAATATGGATGGGTCCTAGGCAAGTACCTTTGACTCCCACAATACACCAATTTTTAAAGTTTTTTTGAAGAACATGATTTTGTAACCGGACCACATGACAGGCATCCCACATGCCCTTTCATCACACAACCAGTAAATAGGTTGTAGGTAGGAAAATCATGTATTCTCCAAATGCACATGGCTTTTAGGGTGAACTTTGCCCCCAAATATACATCAAAGGCTTCAATTCCTTTCCACAAGAGCTATAACTCTTCAATTAAAGGTTCCAAATACACATCCACATTATTGGATGTGCAAGACTTTTTGCTCGGAATGATTAAGGCCAACTTGAAAATATGTCTTTTGGTAATTAATCATGGTGGCAAATTATAATTTAGCAAACCCATTAGCCATGTTGAATGGCATGAATTGAGGTCCCCAAAAAGGTTCACCACATCAAGTGTTAACCCCAACTTAATGTTAGGGGGATTTACAACAAATTTTGGCCATTTTCCTGTTATGTATTTCCAAGCTTTGGAATCTGACATACTTTGAAGCAAATCATCAAAACTTGCACCATCTTTGTGCCAAGTTAAAATTTCTGCCAATGATTTGCATTTATACATTCGTATTAAGCTTGGAATTAGGGGAAAATGCCTAAGCACCTTCCTTGGGACATCCCCTAATCCATCCACACACATGTTTGAATCACATTTGGGACACACATGAGGATGTTTCAAAGTCCTTCGAAAGAGGACACACCCATTTACACATGCATGAATTGAATCATAAATTAATCCAAAAGATTTAATTAACATGTGAGCCTCATAAGAGGTGGATGGCATCTTATTGTTTTTTGGCAACAACTTTTTTTTAAAAAGTGAAAATAACTCATCCATGAAAGTGTTGGAAACACTATGGACTATGTTCAAATTCAACATAATAACATAGTTGATAACATGCTTGTAGAACAACCTTCATAAAGTGGGGTTCCTACTTTTGCAAACAATGCTTCCATGAATGCCTCATTTCGCTTTTTTTTTCACAAGAAGAAAAGTCTCAATTTGCAGTTGTAATTTACAACTAAAAATAACTTACAACCAACATGTACAACCAAAATTCCATTAGTTACATAAGTGAAGTCAAATGCAACATCTAGTTGCAAATGATGATTTAACATGATGTCATCACATTCTACATGGATGATGTCAACATATACACCTTCATCTATTGACCATTTGTATAAAGTTTGCAACTACTCATCATTATTTGCAATTAATTACATGTTATAACCCATTACAAATTGCCATGTGTCAACATGTAATATTTTTAAAATTATGTCTTAAAATTACATATTGAATTTTCATCATCTATTTTGGATGGTGATAAATCATGCCACATGGCACAATTAAAAAATTGCCACTTGGCATGTAAATTGAATTTTGGCCAAAATACATTTAAATCAATATTTAGGTAGGTATTTATGTAGGTAGGTGAGTAGGTAGGAACATAAGTAGGTAGGAAAGAAGGTAGGTATGTGGGTAGGTAAATTAAGAAGTAGATATGTAAATATTTAAATTTTATTTTAGGTTTAGCCTTTAAGGTTAAACCTCTTTCATTGGCTCATCTCAAATTACACATTGAGTAAAATGTGTAAAATGTTTTTAGTATAAAAATGTAAAGCAAAACACATTTCGTATATACTTTTACAAGATGAAAATGGAAGACAAAACATATGGATAAATTTTTTAGTTGCAACCTAGTTTGCAACTAAGTTGAAACTAAGTTGCAACTAAAGAGTTTATCCCATATCCTTTGTCTTCTTTTTCAAGTTTGTAAACTATATATCTAATATGTAATTTACTGACTAACTAACCAAAGGAATGAAAATTGTTCTTGTAAGAATCCAATACCAAATTGCAAAATAAAAATCACACGATCCTGTCACTTTGAAAACTAAAACTACTTACAAACTTGTAAGTGCCCCTTGCACACAAATAAAATAATTTGGCAAAGAAGACATCCATGGTTAAAGATTGAATGTACTCCTAATTGTCTCAAGAATTGCAACATTTCATTCATATTGCAAAAATAATAATAAAGTATTTATTCATGAAAATGAAAAAATTATAAAATGAAATGTTGAACCTATTTTTTCCAAAAAAAATAATGATTTCAGCAAAAAGTGTTGAACATAAATATGAAGTATGGTACTTGTGATATGTTGGAGAATTAAGTTGTGTAAACTCTAAGGCGTTCCATTCAATGGATGTGTTCAAGAACTCCTTCAAATGTCGACTCACATGACAAAGACAATAGATCAAGGAAATTGACAACCTTTTCTTCAAACAAGGCCACAAATGATGTGTTACAACCAAATGTGTAGAGTTCATTAATGAGAATAGAATTAGAGTCCTTAATGAGACTCAATGATCCTAACTTGGATAGAGTCAAAAGATGCTATTCAAAGTGGGTAAAAACTTCATCAACTAGCTTCCTCATGAACAAGCAAAACAAGTGCAAACACCTTCCACAATGAGAGATGTTGCTCATCTTTTGTTATAGAGCTCAAGCTCACAACTCTTCATCTTCAGACTAGTCTCAGTCATTGTCACATTGTGCACATATGAACTCTTGTCTTTGGAAAGTTCATTCTTGATAGAATAGGAGTTTAACTTCTCCTCTTGGGGAGGCATCATCTACAAGTGTGAGGGGAGCTGTTGTCACACCCTTGTACAATAAATAGGTAGTTGTTGTTTTACTAGGTACAAGTAGATTAAGTGATATGTGAATATTGTCATGTTTGTTACACATGATGAAAGGGAGTTGCATGCACTTCTCTTTGCATGTATATTTCATTAAATGTTTTTTCTTTTCTTCTCACCTGCTGGGTGTTAATTCAATTCAGCAACTGCTGATTAGTGTCACAACACCTACTGCTTGTGATATCTAACATTTAGGTTCATGATAAACCTCATGCATTATGATGGGTGAATTGCACCAAACCCCCAGCATCAAGCATCAAGTTGATACCCATGATTATCAAGAAATCAAAATACTCAGTTATGATTATATATAACCATGGTTCTCAATTTTTTAATAAGTCAAATAACCACCTAGAAAACTGTCAGCTCAAGTTGCTGGTTCTTCATGAAACCCAGTGGTTCTTTGAAGTTTTTGAATTACCTGGAACTGGCAGTTCTTTGATTCTGATGTTTTTGCAAATACCCAGACCCAGCAATTCTTTGATTCTGTTGTTTCATTTGCCTGGAACTGATGGTTATCACAGAAATCAAAGACCTGCCCCACACTGGTCTTTACAACACACAAACACAACCCGGTCTCAGGCTTGGCTCACAAACCCAATGTACCCAGGTTACATTGCCTGATTGGGCCACCTTCTCAAGCATGATCCTCAAAACTTGAAGCTTTATGCTTTTGGGTATGACTTCTTTCAAATGACAACCCACAATCCAGGTCTTTTTGTTTGATGTGCTCATATGGTCATAGCAAGTCATAGCTCAGAAGTTTGTCTCATCTTCCCTTGACTCCGAATGAAGACCAAACTCCCAAACTTGGAATTTCTACAACTTAGCAAGGTACAACTAATTTCTCTAGATGACTTGAATTTCAGTGTTCAAATGTTTCTTTCATGGATGTTCGCATTTGTTGACTTTGCATGGAAGGATTGAGTAAATTTGGCGAATTCAACTTGAGCTCAAGTAATTTTATCAGGATCCCTACATGAAATTTATTTCTTGAGTACAAGTACAATCTGGGTACCACAACAAGAAATACTTGACATGAACATGAGAATTTCACATGAGCATCGTGATGTTAGACTCAGAGCTTGATCCTATTTTCATCTGGAAGCAAAAATGCACATGTTCAGAAACTCGAGGAAGGAGATCAAAGAATGGGTGTTCAAAATTATTTTGTACAAATCTCTCATTCCGAGAAAGAACCAGTTTGCTACTTTTTTCAGCCAATTGATTGTTTCCAAATTTTTGGGGGTGACAAGAGACCTAGGATTGACTGTGTAGTGGCCATGCACCATGCTCATGATTGCAGTGTTGTCAATGTTGTTCAGTACTTTTACATGAGAAGCTCTAGTTTAGGTATTCAAGGATCACATTAAACAAGCACTAGAGATGGACATGAAGATTCAAGCTCTGCAATTTAAGGGTAAGTGCATGCAGGTACAGCCAGGGTAGACCAAAAGGTAGCAAAAGAATTTACATTCCCAGAAGTCCATTTGCTATGTATTTGAGGATGTCAATTTGCAAAGGGCTCCAGGATGTTAAGAAAGAACTATAAAATTAGTCAACTATATGATCTGCTAACCATAGATCCTTAACCTTTATATGATCCAAAGCACATAATCCAAAGCTTCCATGGAGCCTGCACAACATGACCAAATCATGTTCTACAATCCGAAAGTCAGGTCTGCACAGTAGTAGCTAGCTGAACACCAAATTCAAGGATTGGAATTAGCAGCCATATTGTTCAACTAGCAGTACTACATGTTACATTCTAGCAAATTGCAATGCTAGAAATTGCAATTTTGTGGGAAAAAAAATCCTACAATCTACTACAAACTAGATTCACTTGTCCAGGTGCTAATATCATTCCATGATACTGGTGTGCAACAATGAACTGGTCCGCTGGACGTGCACAGACCGCTTAACAAAAGAACCTGATCCTGCAGAAACATCGATGGTGCGCAGCTGCTGGTTTGAGCTGTTGGTAAGTTTCGAGCCCAAGTCCGGTAGTTTGGGTGCGGCCCCATTGACTTCCAGGTTCGTGGCAATATTCGAGCTGCTGCTGCTAGTTATCTCGAGCGCAACGAGATTGAGAGCGACAATAGCAAGGTCAACTGCACACTGATCAGAGCTGTTCTTGTCGCAAGCTGCTGCAGAAAACTGCCCAGGATCAAGGCATGTGGCCATGGCGGCGTCGTCGAAATAGCCTGACGACGCCGCAGTGTTCATCATGTTCACGTACGCATCCCTGAGTTTCGCCAGGAGACGAAATGGATTCATGGAGGTTAGTACTAATTTACGACCCACGGGCCGGTGATCAACACGCCGACCTTGCGTACTCCTCAATTTCGCACTCTTCTTCTTACGGCCAATCACAACTACTAGTGCCTTCAAGCTCTTACAGCAGCTCCGTTGCAACAGCTTCCAAATATTGCCACTAACATGCACCTGCTCCACAACTTTGCCATTATGCTTTTCAATAGGAGATGGTGACAAAGAACTGAGAGCCATTTTTTTTTTTTTGCATTCAATTGTTGAGGCACGTGGTTGTGAACTGCAATGCTGCTGCTGGAGCGCTTGCAGTGTGGCCTTAAGCGTAAGCACAAGTCCATGGGCGAGAGCTCGCGCAGTGCAGTGCAGTGCGCGCGGGACTTATGCGTAGTACGCAGTCCAAGTTCACGGTGGTACCTACCTAGCACTGCGCCGAAGAACGTCTTGGGTGATCGCAGAGTCCACTTCCAACTGAATTGGCCCACATAACTTGGCCCACATGGTCCACTTAAATGCCATCGAATGACTCTGGACTTCCCGAATCCCTTGAGGTCCGTAAAAGCACTTTTTGGTTCCTTTGATATCTCGCAGAGCACATTCCGGACGGAAATTGCGCGGGCCTCCGGAAGAAGACTAGATTCTGGCGTCAGAAGTTGCGTCAGAATGTGCGTCACATAAAGGACTATATAGAACCGGCCGGCCCGCAGCACATGGCGGAATCGGCCGTATATGGCCCTTTTCGCTTCTCATACAAAAAAATTAGGTGGGACCTCTAACGATAAGAAGAACGTAAGGTTCTCTTCCCTGCTCTGATCACAGTTACACGCAGCCTAACTTAACTGTGATAAGAGAGCAGCCTAATCGCTGTGTGTAACTGTGATTTAGAGCATCTATCTAATGGCAAGCCATTGACATAAGGCCTTTGTTTCTTGCTGCACCGGGTCAGGAGGTGCTTTCCATTGGAGAGCTGCAGGGGCGTTTGAAATTATGTTATTAATCATGTTAGGAACTCTGAGAACACATGTTCTCATTCGAAAACAGATGTCACTCTTTCTTTAAAATCCTGGGATTTGGTCAATGCTTGACTAGTAGAGCTGTGAGATGACCGAGTTGTGAGCACAACTACTTGAAAAAATATTTTCAGCGGCCAGGGTCCCGATGGATACATGCGGAATGTCGTATATAGAGAGGATTTGGAAATGTAGTTTGTAACTGTAATTTTGTAATATGTACCATCAATTACACACACACCCACCTGTGCATTAGGCACGGGGTTCAAACTAGTAACAATAGAAAGCTGTTGTGATCAGAAAATCTGTGATCAAAACAGCCTAATGGAAAGAGAAGTAAGTAGGCGGTAGAACAGAATGGCTCCTGCACCTTCAGGTTCAATCAGCTGGCCTAGCTATTAACCAGTGTGAGCCGGTTCTTTGGTATTTTTAATAACCTCTGATTCCAAGTATTTGAAAAAATTCAGAACAAAAGAAATGCTGGTTCCAGATATTCTGGGGGAAAGGGAGAAAATCAAAGAATCAGAGAAACTCAGGTTCTGGGTACCTAGTTGGAAGGTTTATGATTTGAATATGATTTCAACCTATGCAAAGGATTTGTTCATGAAAAACATAACCCAAATTTGCCAGATTTTGATCATAAGTTCCATTAGGTAACCAAGAAGATAGAAGGATTCTGGTTTTTTTTCTTCTGTCATATCTAGTATGTAGCTAAATCTGGCTAAATCAAGATGGTTCACTTCAGCTACATCACAAAATCCACAAAAACAAGGGGTGTTGCCATTTACATTAAAAAGAATCTTAAGGTGAAACAAGAATTATGAAAATTCAAATGTTTCACCAGGCTAATATATAATCCTCCAAAAATTCCTCTAAAAGAAACCAAAATCCTTCAAGATATTATTATAACTCTATAACTACTCTCAAGTTTCAACACAAGCCAAAATAACTCATCTTTCAAAAATCCTCATATAAAAATAGACCTACTATTTAGGGGCCTATAAAAATCCCTTAAGCTATTATACTTTATAATGAATCTAAACACAATAGTCTTGCCTTGGTAGGCAAATCCCAAAAAAAAAGCCCTTGTGCTGAATGGTTGATGCAGCATGAGAATTTGTGAATAAGAAGGCAGAGTTTAAGACATAACAGCTGTTAGACTTCGTACAATAAACAAATGCATTTCAAGAACCTTAGAGTGACAGGGTCAAATTAGGTCTACAGAATTGGCAAGGCTTCTTTCCTCGACTCAATTGGAACCCATGCCAAACGCTCAATTTAATAAGAGAATTACGCGATTAAAAGGGAGAATAAGCATGACCCAAGTTCCAGAAAAGTAGAAGGACCCACATGAATAAGAAAGGAAAATTGAGCTTGAAATTGTCTTATTGTAATCATGGTGATGATGGTTGGTGTAGATGGGGATGTCTTTAAAAATTTGAAGCCATCATTGTCCATCATGAGGGGGGAAAGCCCACAATTGAGGCAAATGGGAAAGTAAGTACAAGCATGGTGATGTACCAAAAGCACTTATCAGAATCTCTTGGGCCTAAGACTTTAAGGGGAAGGAAACAAAAGGACCTTATTGACATGACCTTGATTCCATATATATCTTTAAAGGAACTTGGAACCTTTTTAAGTGCACATTAGATTTGGATTATAACCTCCCTTTTTTTGCCATGAGTTTGAAAGATAAAACCCCAATTGAATTATAATAAGGCTTCAATTTAAAGGACATACCTAATACCATGTATCAATTTAAGGAGTTCAATAAACAAAGAAGATAGTCATAACACATTTGTTAGATTATGAAACAAATCCCCAAAATAGATTTTCAAAATTGAGTGGTGGCTCTCGTGACAAAATGGGTTATTAGACTCTTCACATGTAATAGTGGATGGTGGAAGCCCTTGTTCTTGGAAGGTGCCATGTCATGAAGGTATATTTGGATTTGGCCAAAGTTTGTGCTTCAACTTGTGACTTTGCAAATGGGATAAACTCAACTTGAAAAATCCAAGCTCTAGCAATCAACTTGGAAGGCATATACACCAATAAGGTGGTGTGCAACACAAGTAACCAAAAACTTTGCACTACGAGACAAATTGGCTTTTTCAATACCTTCTTTGACACTTTTCAAGGTGATAAAAACTAACCATTGCATGTGAGGCATATGTGAATGAGGTCAACCATGTATTATGAGCACTAAAGAAAGAAGACATTTCACACTTATATAATATTTTAATTTAATAAGCCATATCACACATAATTCAACTTATCTCACACCTTTTCAGCAAAACCATGTTGATTGGACTAATGTTATATTTACTAAAACCACCACTAATATATGCATCAAAATTTTATTCATTTAAAAAAAAGGCTCCCCATGCAATTTCACGATATCATTCAATTATTACCTATTATTTAAACCAACTTTTAAAGCTACAATCTTAATGCTAAGTTGATCTTAAATTAATGTTAAAATAAGCATGTTTTTTTGGTTGCATCTAGATCAAGAATATTAAATAACATCAAATCTTTAAAAATATAAATCTTAGAGTAAAAACACAATGCTAGGCAGCAACCCTTAAAGGGGGGCTTTAAATCAATGTTAAGTTAACAAAATGGTTTGAAACATGATTCTCTTAGGTGTGAATGAATAACAAAGAAGTTAACTAACTTTTAAGTCATTGCTAATTAACATAGATCTTTTTTTTGTCACACGATGTTATTTAAATATTAATTTGTTTATTACTATGAGACATAACACAAGGTCTAATTGCAATTAGCTTTTGAAATAAAACATCTCTTGTCCAACCCATGGATGAGTATTATTCCACTATTTTGCATCATAACATGCTTGAAATTTCATCATGTAACTCAAATGCATAATATTGCATTTATTCATATAACCATAGGTATAAAACCATATAAGTTTATAAAAGTTCACAATTAGACATTGTGGACATTTCGTGTCAATATATGGTTATAGTACATTCACATTTTTTTTATAAAAAACATATTAACTAAATAAAATGCAAGAATACATGGATAATTCTTCTTGAAATCTTGTAACTAAAACCATTTTCAACTAATTTTATCCAATTCAAGAATACATTTCAATGTCCAAGTTGACCAAACCAATGTGGCACATGTAATAAAAGTCAATTTAATTGTATATTCAATTCAATCTTGTCTCATTCTAACCATAATACCAACTACTACCATTTGAGTTACTCATGAATAGCCATATAGTCACAATGTTGACTAATAATGATGGAACAAACATTTGGTGATTTTGGTTTCGCAACTACCAAATATATTAAACTACCATAATTGGGATATTTTCATCATTTCTTTGCATAACATTAATTTACATAAATCAATTGCTTAGTGCATTTTTGTGTAGTTGAAAGTGAGATATTTAAGTTAACATGAAATATTGGTACTATCAACCTTCATATTGGGACCTTGTGACATTTTCAAAATGTCAAAAAAGAAATTTTAAGAAGATCGATTGATCCTAAAATTGAATCTAGAACTAAACATCCTCATTTATTTTGTGTGAAATTTTGCACAAATGTGAAAAATAAAGTTATTTTTGGGTGTGCAAACAAAATACAATGAACCAACAACATTACTTTAAACAAGGATTGCATTTCCTTTTGGTCAAAAATATTTTTTTCATACGAATGAATTTTTAAGCAAAACCTTTTATAAATTATTATTAAAAATGCTTATAATTATCCCAATACATGATATGTCTTTTTGTTTATCTTTGTGAATAATATGAATTTTTGAAAGTGTGCATATTCCTTGTAGATTTTGTATTGTGTCTTTAAAAATGACAACAATTCCAAATCATAACCAGAAATTCAATTTTTACATTTTTTACTTTCTTGTATAATAAATTACAATTTTTTTAACACATCATGTACATTATATACCCTATTTATATGTGATATAAGACCCTTGAATCTTTAAAATTTTGGATCAATTTTGAAAAGTTCTTTAAATTTTTAAAGTTTTAGAATTCCAATTTTTTTAAGGCATGACTACTTTTGAATTTAGTTCATAGGTTTTTATCCTCTTAATTTTTTTCCCATCAAAATGCTTTTATTATATGATTCCTTTTGATAGTTCTTTGCAAAATTGACACTTTTTGATGCAATAAGTGTCGATTTTTAAATATCTAAATTCAATTTTACCTAATTTACCTAAAATTTTATCCAATGGATTTTTGGTTTGAATTCATTGACATTCATATGAATGAACAAACAACAACTTTTCATGATTTCCATGGTTTTAAATGGAAAAACATAAATATATTTTTTATTTTGCCTTTTTCTACAATCCAGCACCTTTTTTTGATTGTTGGATGTGACTATGTAACCTTTTTCTTGCATTTTTTTGTTTTTTGGGAAAGAATTTGCGAAATTTATATGTATATTACATTTGGATTCATATTTTAATTTTTTTAGTAGTTTTTTTAAATGTTTGGGTTCATAAATACTAACACCATTTACTACTCCAACCTTCTTGGGATGTTTGTTATTGACGTAGGGTGTTGGCAAAATAAAGTAAACAATTTTTGCTCCTTGTCACACAAAAAGACAAGTAGCCATAAACAAGTTTTAATGTATTGAAATTAAAATGTTTTTTTATTTAATGATCAACATGAAGATAATCTTTAATTTTATCACAATGATCTTGATTTATTGCATATTTAATATGCATTCAAATAGATTTTTAAAAATAACCATATCTTTTCCCCTTCTTTTTAAACTATCCAAATGTGTAAAAGTAGGTGAAAGTAAATGAACTATTGAATATTCTCCATTTTCAGCATGATATAACTTTTAAATGTACTTGTATGTTCTCAACATTTAAATATTATACTACAATACATCAAAATTCTAATGAAAAAATATGTTTAAACTCAATTTGACCAATCATTTTCAAACATACTTGTTATCTATTTTTATTGTACCAAAGTTTCTCAAATTTTGTAATCACCTCACTATAAACTCAAAGAAAAACACCATGTTTTGAATTATTATGTTATTCTAAACTATTTCAATCTACTTTCTTCTACTTGTGTCAAAAATAAGACCAATTTTTATTGCTTTTCTTAAACTACTTTTCTGTAACTTTAGCATGTTAATAAATTGAAAAAAAAACACTAGAACTAAACCAACAGAACATTTATCTAATTTCCAAAGTAATGAAAAAAAAAATGTTTTATGACATCTATAGCTACATGATATACATGTTCAAATGCCATGACTAAATGGATGGCATATACATATCATTAAAAAGAACATTTTCCTTTTAAATGGTTAGATATTCATGGATCATCTAAGTACAAAAGAAAATAATTTATTTGTTTTATTTATTTGTCATGTTGATAATTCCCAAACCATGGTACCTCTTGTCATGCTTTTAATATTATTTGAAAGACATCAATGAGTACATAAGTCCAATGACCCAAAGTGGTTTCATATTGTTTCAACCTACAATTTAAAAGTTATTGAATATCAAATAAATTCGTGACCAAACATTTAATAAAATCAAAACTAAAAAATTTCGGGAATTGAAGGTGCATTTTTGGTATTTTTGGAAATTCTTCAATGGGTATGATTTAATGGAAGTGATTTCATAATTTTTAGATTTAAGGTGAAAAGATACTAAATTTTGAATTTTTTTTGTCAATACAAATTAATTTTAAATATTTTTTTCACAATTGGGCTCTATCATCATGTTCATGATCAAATTTAGGCTAGTGGCACAAGCTACATTAATAACTATTTATCTATTTTGAAGGTTGTTTATTTTTTTATCACATCGAAATCTCCCAAACAACAATACCCCTAACCACTTTTTGGTACCATTAAAAAGCCCGCAATGAGTAAGGGTGGAAAGACATGTGGTTTAGTTATGTTTCGACCTCTAGTACAAGAATTATTGTATATTGAACAATTTTACCAATGAAAATTTAATAAAATCAAAACCAAGCACTACAATAAAATGTGTCCCTATATGCCAAATGATTTCACTAGATTTTGAGTGAATTCACTAGTCCCAGTGAATGGGACTTAATGTGAATGTAATGAATTCACTAGTCTACTAAACGGGACTAATAAACTACACCCACATTTTGTAATAATGAAGCATTTTAGGAAAATTGAGGCACACTTTTGGTATTGTAATTAGTAAGTGTTCAATAAATTGGATTTTATGGAAGTCATTTCATAATTTTTAAACATAAGATGCAAGAAATGTTGAATTTTGAATAATCTTTGTCATTAGCAATTCAATACGAATTCAACAAAATCAAAACTAAATTTATTAGAATTCACATTTGAGTAAATGACACAAGCCATGTTAATAACAATGACAACCAAAATGATGACCATTTACTTGTCTTGGCAAGAACCTTATTTTAAAAGTTACTAAATATGTATATGTGGGCACTCAATGTGCTCGCTCAACTGGGCAAACCAATCCCTTGCCAAAGAGATGCCTATATTGATCCCCAAGAAAGTAAAGGATTATTGATGAATCTATCTTTGGCAATATGGTGACTCGCATTTTTAGATTAGATTCCTTTCTTTGACCATTTGCCATCCCAATTGAATTTTTTCTTATGTAAGAGTTAAGATAATGGATATTTTGTTGCATCTTTATCATCTTTTCATTTTCCACCTTTTTTAATAGGTATGTGTTTATATAATTTCAAAAGAGTCATAAAATTTCTCTATTTTCATCTTTTGTTTATTCATTTCTATCTTGTTTTGTTGTCATAGGTGTGATTAACCCATTTACTTTTGCCACAAAAGGTGTTTTTAGAATGCCCCACACACTCTATTTCCACCTCCTTTTTTTAAATATTTGCATATATCATTTTGAAAGGATTAATTTAACCACAAATGGAGTCCCCACTCCCTTTTGTTTTTGTTTTTGTTTTTAGGAAAATTGGTAGTCCAAATTTAAGGTTTCCAACTCAAGTTCACAATTACAAACTTTTTATTTTGCATGAACCTATATATTGTTTCTCCACTTGCTTTTACATATTATGGTACCCATGCTTGAAAAACATTTTTTCCTTGCATCCTTGATGATTAGCCACAACCCACCTTGGAAAGGCCTTGCTTCGTGAAAAGAGAAGGGCTCTATTGGATAGATTTGTACTCAACATATGGCATCACATTGTCATACTCATTTAAACTTGCACACATAATAGCACCCCCTTTAAAGATTGCCAAATGATATTGGTGATAAATTTCCAATACAAATGCCTATTGGAAACATTTTGAGCTTCAAGTGTGCTACCTAATTTTTCATTACTATGTCCAAATACTAATAAAACTCCATAAGGCATGTAATTTAAATGAAAAACATGACTACTATTTTTTGGACACATGTTACCACATACATTGGTAGAATTGAAAACAAAGTGGAACTTGGTTTGTCTATGTTTTGAATCATATAATACATTACATGATACTTGTAGCTTTAAAGAAATTGATGGTAGAAATAGATGGATATCCACTTGCAAAGATTTAGAGTTTTCACTCCAACAAAATGCACCCCTAATCACCACGTGATTTCATTGGATTTTGAATGAATTCACTAGCCCCAGTAAACAGGACCTAGTGGGAATTTAATGGATCTTCACTAATCCACTAAATGGGGCAAGTGAATTACACCCACATTTTGTAATAATGTTTGTGGAATGTACATATGTACAATCCATTAGGTCTTCTTACCATGTGATTGGCATGAATTTAGAACTAATCAATCAAATAGTATTAAAAGTTCAGTTGATACTAATTTAGACAAAGTTATCATTGATTTATCAAGGACATGGTTCTTCCTTTTGGGAATCATAAAAATAGTGCATCTTAAAATAAGGATTCAAAGTGTTTAATAAAATAAACTATTTACTTAAATGAAGAATACATGATCATTGCTTTTCATAAGCATGTGCATGCTGCCACTTACACTAGAATGAATATAAATAAAAACAAAGCAAAATTTGGGTTCTAATGTTTTGGATCATATAACACCTTATTTGAACTTTTGCAATCTTGAAAAAACACACACATAAATTAGTTGAATCCATAAGGTATTTTTGCTATGATTTTCACTATCAAAGAAAATTCAAATTCAAATTTTCAATTAACATTAGAAATAGTCTAGGGTGAAAGCACATTAAGGTGTAACACTTATAGGCACATGTGAAAGTCCATAATTGCATAAATTAACATAGCAAAGGTAGTGTGAAAACAAGATACTTTGAATCACACAAGTAATTTTACAAGTTATCATTAGAATTTTATTATAAAAAACATTTCAACCTTAGTTTACCTTATGGAAAAATTAAATTTTAAAAATAAGTTTCTAAAATACTATTTTTATCAAATAAAGGACTTAATAAGAAGAAAACCAAAATTCAAGGTACATAAAAAAAATTGGTCATCTAACTTTTGAAGTTATAATTTTCAACAAAGTCTATCTAAGACATTATTTCCCCTTTTATTATGTTCTAGATAGACAACATTTTTTTTTCCTTGCCACATAATCACATGGTTATGAATGATGAATTCCCTCATCTTTAAAAGGAAAAATGTTAGGAATTCCATGGGATTGGTCAAGGGGGTCTAACATTTTTATTTCTTTTGGTTCTTTAGCCTTGGTGTTCCTTGCAAAAAACTTTTCAAAATGCCACTATGTCATCCTATTCATGTTGGCAAAACCTATTTTTTTATCACATAATGGTAATTTTTGGAAATCACAACATTGACACTGACCCTAAATGCCTTGCAACTTTTTAAATGTTCACCCTCCTATCAAGGACACAATATCTTCTCCCGTAATTTTAAGCTTGCTTTGCAAGTGTGTTGGTTGGTTTGATAACTAATATTTTTTGTGCCCACAAATTTAATGTTCAAATTAAGGATTCCCACAAATAGTTTTGCAACCACAAGAACACTTAAAATCATCACCATTGTGTAGAACCAATGCACACATTTTGCAAAATCCAACTTTAATTTCAATCATTTTTAATGATACTTACAACAAGTGTTGAACCTTTTGATTCTTGACAAAATAAGGCTTCAAGTTTGAAAATGATGTCAACCCAACCTCAATGTCTTGGTGTTGTGATTTGAACATGGTGAAAAAGTAAAGCTACATATACAACAAACTTGTACAATTAGGACTTAAGGAAAAAAATTCAAGTAATCTATCAAGAAACACAAAAGATATTTTTTAAAAACACTAATATATGAAAAAAATCAAAATATTATCATATTAGGAAACAAAAAGAATTAGGACTAATTATACTAAGAAAAAACTCAATGAAATTCAAGAAACTTAAGGAAACAAGAGAAAAAAGGGAACCTCAAAAAACATGTACAAATATTTCAAAGGAAACTTAGGAAACATGTATTAATAACTCAAAGACTATTTAAGAAAACCCATAGGACTATTTCAAAGGAATATGCATGAGCATTGAGTAGATTAAGGAACATGCAAAAGATACATACAAATTTTTGAAAGAAATGTCAAGAAACAAATGGGCTTGTACAATTCAAAGGAATTCAAAAGATTCATAGGATAATTCAAAGAATATTCAAGAAAGTTATATAAATCCTCAAAAAAACATTAGGAAACATTTCTACATGAGACAAACAAGATATTTTAAAATGATACTTATTGAAAAATTTAAAAGTACATTTCAAAGAAACATCAAGAAATACTGAAATAAGTTTTTAGTTCTTACTTGCATGTTTAAATTGAACCATAGGTTAACAAGGTGATCTTGAATTAGAAGATAGATTAACATGTGAATTCTTCTTTACATTTTAAAAAAATCTAAAAGTTATAAGCATTAATTCTACATGTGCAAACTACAACTTAGACATTTAAAGTACTTAGTGTGCTTATAAAAGCTTTGCAATGTAAATTGTTCTATAATAGACTCCAAAGCTTCATAAAAGAACCTTGTTTATACCATGGTGTAAACAACACTTGAAATTATAAAAGAAAAAGAAAAAAAATTGAAAGTACTTGAAATTCAAAAAAATGACCAAGATGTTGTTCAAAAGTCTATTGATGAATCAATTTCCAAACTAACTCATGTTTTAACTATCAACCATTTTAAAATGATTTCCTTCACCTCTTTTGATAGAGAATTTGATTGTTGTTTTCAATTTCCCTTTGCCCATTTTTTTCTTCAACTTGAGCATCTAATAATTATCATCACTTGGTAGCCCTTTTCCTGGTTTTTCTCTTAAATCTCACACGGTTTGAAACCACTTTCATACTAATACTTGCTTCTAAAGTCACCACCAGTTGCCTCAACAACATTCTTAACTACATACCTATTTTTCCCAAGCCCATATTTCAAACCATCCGATGCAAATGTTAAACTATCACAAGCAATTACACATTGCAACATTTTTTTTCAATTCATGTAACAAACTCAAGCATGATAAGTTATAACAAAGGTTGCTCAAGTAAGAATGTGGCTCTAGTTCATTAAAAGTTTCATTAACCATTTGGGTGAAATCATCATTAATTCACTAGACTATAAACTTAGTTAATTCATCATGTTTATCAATGATCAACAACGAGTTAGTATGGACAAATGAATTCATTAACATACGATCAAATAGGAAATTGATATGTGGTAATATAATTAAGTTTTTTTTTTCCATATATTATATGGTCAACATACGTTTGTTGGTATTAAGGTTTGAACCTTAGTTCCCAAGGAGACAATCTATTGTCTTTGCCAACCAACTAGCATTTAACATTGTATCATGCTTTGTTAAAATTTGAATATAACACAATTACACCAAATTGTTTTACAAATCAAACTTTGAAACGTACTTTCTTTCTCATACTTGTTCAAACGTAACAAATGAAAACTCATTCTTGAAGTTTTTCTAAAGTATACACATGCATTAAAATAAAGATATCACATTTCGTCACAAAGGAAAGGATTTAATGACAATATTTGTAAATAAATCTTTTTATAATGAACTTTGAAATCTTTCTTTTGCCTATGCAAAACATTTATCGCTAACATGAATCAAATGAAAATGTTTTTTTTCATATTTTGAAATTTTATTTTATTTTTAAATTTTTCTTAATTTTTTAAAATATTACATTACAAATTTGAAACTATATTATGTCCCAAAAACACTAAAATAATTTGATTATTTCATTTTTATGTATTGTTTACTAAATGCCAATTATGAAATATAATATAAGTCATTCATTAAATACAATTTATCAACATATAATAACATTATGTTCAAAACCTTTCAACATACGCAATGTATTATGTATATGATAATAATAATTTTTGAAATATATATTTATATTAAATTTTATATTAAAATGAACTATTTGATTTTACATTATGAAGATTAAATTTTCATCTTGTTTTTTTTCTTAAAATTTTTTAACATTTTATCAAATGTAGTCTCAAAATAAAATATAAATTTTTGTTCGAATTATACGTAAGAAATTCTTATTTAATTAAATTTAATTTTTTAAGAACAATCATGTAATATATCATATTTTAACCAATTGCTGCACTAAAAGGTTATAATAAATCATAAATAATTTCATACATGAATAATGATTACACTCAAGATTAATGAATAATTATGAAATTTTATTCAAGATTGAAATAATAATTTTAATAATACAAAAAATCACCTTGGTGAATTAATTTGATTACAAGTGAACATGATGATTGTATAATGATTCAAGTTTCAAATGAAGTGAATGAAACAAGGGTATGGTAATTTATTCATTTTTAAAGTTGCTTAGAGAATTGCGTTAATGAACTAGACCCAATTTTTGTAATAATGTTATTTCAAAAAATTCAAACATAAGCTTTTTGACCTTTAAACTTTTATGATTTGATTAATCATGTGAACTTAAGATAAGATGTCAAATGTATCTTGTGCCAAATCTTTTTGCATCAATGTAAGTCAAATCCCTTTGTTCTTTAACAAAAGAAATATCTTGGTCTAATTAATCATTCCTTTATTATAATAATAAAACATTCTCTTGATATTCAATTTGTTGCTCCAATTGAACATTCCTTAACTGTTCCAATCAAATGTCTTCTTCATTCCTTTTATGCAAAGCCCAATTATCTTGCCAATTTCGTGTGTTTTTTAATTAATCTTTGGCCTTTACAATTAAATGTTTTTTTATTTTTTTCTCTAATAGTCTTTCTTGTTCATGAATGGGCCATGACATGATTACTGGAAAGAATCGTGTTTTGAATCAATCATTTAAATCAAAAACTTCCATGGCTTGCAATCTTCCAAACCCAACATTCAAAGTTGTAAAATGATGTTGTTTGTTAAGGTTCTACACAATCTACCACACATAAAGGATAATCATTTGACAAAGCTTGATAACAGATAATATTTTCAAAGAAAAGCAACCATGAGCATGGAAAATAAAGGTTTAAATGAAGTACACCTAAACTTTGGAAATATTTTGAAGTTGTCCATCATCTTCACCCCATAAAATCCACCACCCAATGGTTATAACATACATTTTGAATATCAATCCATTTTGATGCACATAATGTAAAGTATTTTTTTTAAAAATCCATTTCTTTTAGCTTACATATCACCATTTACAAACCCTAAGGATGCACATCCTTTGACACTTTGAAGACCAACATATCTCCAATGGACAATTTACCTATGCAAAACTAAGGGAACGACTCCAACACAAATTGAAGTTTAGGTTGGACTAGAAGTAAATTAAAAGATAGTTTGGAACCATTCAACAATAATTTTGAAATGTCCTCAAGAACATCATGAACAAGCATATTCTTGAAAACTAATGACAATAACTTATAATCACAATGATGAAATATAAGAAAACTATAATGATTACATTTTGATTGAACATCATTGAGAAACATATAAGCATTACAACATTTGTATCTGTCAAACCTATTAATGATCTTGTAGTTTCAAGATGGATTGTTACACCCAAATTAATCAATGAACTTACACTTAAAAATATTTGTGCATGAAAAATTTATAGCCAAAACCTTATGGATAAAATAATCTCATTTCATATTAACGATGAAAATCAAATATAGACATGATTATTGAACTAAACCCGTAGATCATAAAAAATGACCTAAATTACAAAATCAAGATGGACAGTCTAGATGAACCTTAATGCAAGTTCATTTAAGGTCTTACATAGTAATCTCAATGAATTTTGTCACAAATTCCTACCTATGTGAATGATATTATTTTTATCCCAACACATATTTCAAATTCAAAATTTTTAATTGAGTATGTCCCAATAATTTTAATAAGACTTTGAAAGGAAAACATTGTCAAAAGATGTAATTTTTATTCATTTTCTTACAACCCCAAAATATTTTTAAATCACACATAAGTAATTTTTAAAAATATATTGGTACGCATGTTATGCCCCACAATAGCATCACATGTAATAGTATGGATTCTATGTTAATAAAAAAAATTCCATTCGTTATGATTCCTTCTAACTTCCTATTATTTTAAAATGTTAAAAATGCAAATTTTGTAGGACATTTAAGGACATTTTTTTTTTCCCAAATTGAATAATTTTTTGAAGGATGTTAAATTGGATGTTATAGTACGTCTAAGATGATACAATTATGGTGACCAATACTCAATATCAACATGCATTTAATTTTATTGAAATTCCAATTAGATGTAACCCTTTGACAATTAAACAATCTTTTTTAATACCCTTAACATGATCTTGCCCATGGGGCATAATAAATTTATAAAAAAATAGTTTAATGAATTTCTTCCATATTGAAATTCTTAATGAATTAAGCCATGTCTTTTATTAAACTTGCTCCTATATGCCCCTCTTCAAAACATCTATATAAATCAACTTATATTTGATTTAAGTGGCTACATTTTAGCCACAAATTCACCACTTGTCTATACCTTTATCTAAATCATGTCCTAACACATTGAAGGTTATATGTATTATGAACTACCTCCTAAAACAATGAAAATAGTGATTTCTTAGAACCATTCCTATAATATATTATTAATAATCATAAATTATTGACCTACAACCATAAACAATAAAATCCAATAATCATTATTATTCTCATAAAATAATCTACCTTATAATTTTGATTTTCATACAAGGGGGACACTGGTAAAAAAAAAGTAAAAAATATGTGATTAAAAATATAGGGTGTAATATATTGATTGTTGGGTAAAAAATTTATAATTTAATTAATTAAAAAAAGGTACATTTTATTCAAATAATTAATTTATTATAATATAGGGCATGTAATCATTTGAATTAATGGATTATTATTTATATAGGGTGGATTTAATATGTATATATTAAGAAACTACATAATAATGAAGTGATAAAAAATAGGTTGGACAAAATAGGTTGGACAATTATCTAATACCCCCATTAAAAATGATCATTTGACGCAGATAGATCCCAAACTTTACACTAAGTGTTCCCCATAGGAATTTTGATTTGTTAATCTACCCTTGAATAATTGTGCATTTTTTTATTCTTTTTTATTTGGGTAAATGAAATTTTTAGTACTTTTCAAGCTTAGTTCCTATAATCAAATTTAGTTAGTGAATTGAAGAAGTTCCTTTTTCATTCAATATGTTACCAGTGGAAAAATAATGTGGAACTAAACAATTTAGTTTCACCTCCATGAACATTGAATAAAAAATATGTGAACAATGTCAGTTTGAAATATCTATTCTCCTTTATTAAGATTCATTGAAAATGTATTAATCATTATAATTTAACAAGATTAGGATAACCTACTTGTACACGACCAAATAGTTTACATGAATGTTAGACACCAACTAATCATTAAACAACTATAAACATTAAGATTTTGCATAAATTTGTTTTTAAACAAGGGGAAAATATATACATGATACATATACAAGGGCCAAATATATATCAATGACTAAATGAAGGAATTTAATATTTAAAAACATTGAAGCATGAAATTCTAAAAATATAAAAATAATTATGAACGTGGCTCATGTCAAGTTGTTTTTAAACTTAAAACAAATCAACATATCAAGAATATCTTTGTTGAAATTTTCACAAAGTTAAATTTATAAAAACAATATCACAAAAAAAATGTCAATTCATCCACAAGGTGAAAAAAGAAATTTAAAAATACCAAATTCAATCAAATGTGATCACATTGTATTAGATCAAATCAATATGAAAAATTATGTCTACAGTAACTAGACTACCCTATAACTAGAGCTCCAAAACAACTAATATATAACCACATTGCAACTATCCCATGGAAATACAACAAAATAATAAATAAAATGCCACATCAAAAAATCAAGGAGTTGTATTGTAATTGTAAATTAGTTGTAAAATGTATATTTGACACATTCCCAAGCTCCTTGATAGACTCAAATGTGAGTCTAAAGTGAAAACAACGAAAGGATAAAGAATTGGGGCATGTTCCCTGGCTCGCAACACTTTTGGGGTAGAAGGGTGTGTTAAAGCTTCAAGATGAGGACTAGGAAGAGTGACAAGCAATTCAATTATTCACACAAACCTACACAAACCAAACAACAAGTTAGTTAGTGCGGAGTTGGAACACTTTTAGTGCATTGATTCACCACGGGCAAATACGGATTCATAAGACTCACCACGGTTCGAACTTGGGGGAAGCCACCACCTTCCCCCTTATAGTATTCTCTATGTTTAGCCACCGGGCCAACACCCAAATGTATTTTTGTCCCGAAACTCCCAAATTGGAATTTCGAAATTCTCGAAATTAGAACTCCCACAACTTTGGAGGCCCATAATTTTGTGTGCAAACTTTCGATTGAAGCGAGGTCTAAAGCAAAGTTGTAGCCTTTATCGAAAGCTTTCCAATGGTATGTGTCATGTCACCTGAACACAAGGAAATCAAAATTATTCCCGACTTTTAGTGATTGGTAGTCAAATTGGCATTTTGACTCTCAGTCCTTCTTTTGATCATAACTTATGTTTAAGTGCCCAAATGGGTCATGTGAGCTTATTTTAGACATCTAAGTTCCAAGAACTTTCCAAAAATATAATGAACTCTTCAATCCAATGAGTTTTGATCATTGTAATCGCCCTCTAAAGATTCAAAAGTCCATCAAGACTCCAACTCCCAAAGTGGGAACTCACTTGAGAATGTGTGGGGTTCATTCTCTCACACTTTCTTACACTCTCGGGAACATGAAATTTGACTCTCGGGCTTCATTCTTGGCCCGCACCTTTGTTAGCCCTTGCTTTGGTCGCAAGCCCAAGGCTAGGGTTGTGATAATATTTATATAGTACAATGTACACATTATATATATGGTTGGAGTCAACCATGTTTGATTTTGTTGACAAATTACATTTTAATCATACATTTCCACCACCCAATATATATGACATTTTAATTTATTTACAACTAGTATGCAACTATATTTCAATTTTAAATTAAAAATTTAAATATTTGAAATTTGAACAAGAAACCCTTAAGCAAATAACACATGGCAATATATCAATAGATCAGCCCCAATGCATCAACAACCTTCATGCGCTTATGCTTATTGTTAAGAAATTCAAAATGTTTTTTTAAAAATATTTATATTCAAACATTTTGTGTATTTCTTAATCTTTTGGCGATACAATTTTCATATCATGTGTTATAACTATTTTATTTTTTTGTTTAATATAAAACTAAAACTAAAATGTTGTTATAAATTATATTATTTATTTAAATAACTCGGAGATTGAAGGCTTTTGTTTTTAATTCTAGAGGTTGAAGGTTTTTACTCTTTGAGAAGTTGAAGACTTTTATTTTTTCTTTTGAAGGTTGAAGGTTCTTGCTCATGCTTTTGGATGTTGAAGGTTTTTATTTTATTTTTTATGTTAAAGGTTATTGTTTTTATTATTGGATGTTCAAAGTTTTTACTTTTGGTTTTAAATGTTGAAATTTTTTGCTCTTACTCTTAGATATTAAATGTTCTTACTTTTGTTCTTAGATGTTTAAGGTTCTTGCTCTTACTCTTAAATGTTGAAGGTTTTTGCTTTTGGTTGTACATCAAAATTATGTATACAAGATAAGATTTTTTCAAAAGTACATAAAGTTCTAATTCAATTTACCTAATTGTAAACACAATATTTTATTTTATTTGCAAGTGTATAAATTATAGTTTAGTTTGTATCAATGTTTTATACATTGCATTCTGATGACAAATAAGTTGCATGTTAGTGGCAATATAGTTGTAAACTAGTTTTATTCAAATTGAAGGGATTATTTACATGTTTTTGACATTACAATGTTATGATATGCTAAATTTCATTTCACATGTAATTTATTTCATGTTTATAAATAATGATGTCCAATGCAATTCAACATTATATATTATAATTATGATAACATGATAATGGTTGTATAAAGTCTAGATAGTTGCATTATAAGTTGCAATTTAGTTGTTTAGTATTACAAAAATCAACTACCATACAATTGTTTTGAAACCCAAATTTAAACACCTAGTTACAAATTAGTCACTAAATCCTTTATTTTCATTTCATCTTCAATTGTAAATCAATTGCAAAGAATAGGAACAAAATTCATTGTTCAAATGGATGAATGAAATAATTTTAAAATATATTTGTTAGACTAGTTATAAAATAGTTGTAAATAAGTTGCAAAAGATAAAAACATTTAGAATCCATTTGTCAAATTGATGAATGAAATAATAAAAGAATACATTCGTTGAGCTAATTATAAAATAGTTGTAAATAAATTGTAAAAGGTATTAACATATGTCATTTGTTAACAAATGGATGAAATGTCATGTTGACATTTTGTTTGCCACATTGGAATGTGTGTGAGAATTTAACATGGAGATTAATTGCAAAGAAGTTGCATATAGTTACATGTGAGTTACATTGTATATACAATATTGTATACAACATCAGGTGTTCATTGCAACTATTGCAACTTGTCCAATAACACTCAATGCTATATAAATGCCATGAGTTGCAAGCCTAGTTGCAAAACCTTATATTTTCTCATAATGAATTATAATTTTAAATTATATATATAAATAAAACATATTTTTAATCATTTTGGTGTTCCCTTTTCATGCTAAATGGATAATAAGGTGGACCAAAATGGGCAATTGAAAGACCAATATGAGAGTCCATATCTAATATATTTTGAGCACAATGAAATTGGACTTCAAATATTAAAAAATTACATTGAAATAAACATTATTTTTACATGTCCAAGTTCAATTTTCCTTAATTTAAACAATTAAAAAATACGTCTATAAATATGACTTTTGAAAAAACCAATTTAAATATATAAATGATTTTTTTTTAAATCAAAATTACACCTCCATTCCTCTTTAAGAGGCTTTTAATGTTTTCATTTTGAATCTAAAAAATAGCAAAAGATCTTTTACTATTTGATTTTTTCATCTTAAGTGTTATAAGCTTTCAAAAATAGGGTCCCAAGCAAAGTTGTGAACATGTTTTCTAATTCCATTGGAAGAAAAAAGTCCATAACCAAAATGCTTTTGGACTATGACACAAAATGTACCTTACATTGTAAAATCTACCTTTCATTAAACAATAATATTTTTGGTGTAAATTTTTTGGAGTTGAGAAAATTAAAATATCAATTTCAAAATCTCATTTTGTTAAAATTCTTCAAATGCATTTGAGTTGTATACAACAAGATTTTACTAACCCAAAAAAATTGCCATTATGACTTCCATTGTCATGTGCATTTAGCCTTGATTGTTCAATTGTTCCTAGAATGCATGCCAACAACTTGTTAGGTAATGTTAAAAGTATATATATATATATACACTAATTAACAACTCCTACAACATGATTTTCAATGAAGAATTATCCATATCAAAAGTTGAGATAATGTTGTATATAATTGACAATTTAAAATTGAAACACCTATCATTGAACATGTAATCTAGACCTTACAATAAATTATTTACTTGTGTGTGCAAACATTAGCATTAACTTGTTGGCCTTTTTGCAATATGAAATAAATTTAATATGATTTGTTTGTGTCTTTTCCAATCATAGCAAAATGAGGCGAGATGCAAACCTTAGATAGAAAAATTGAATGCAATCCGCCAGGCACCCTTGTTGGTAAATTGACAACACCCACTGGTTTGGATGCCATTGTTTTAGCATCAATTATCACCATTTCAGAACATCTGCATAATACCAATTTCTACATTTTAGTGTTGCTTATTCAACCCAAGGCATTCACTAACGCTACATCTTGTCATCAACCCATGTATTTTATCCTCCTATATAATTTCATGAACAGATTTATTACACATGAATATGCAAAATATCATCATCCCAATCCTACACACCAAATGAAATGCACAAAATTATATTGATCATATTGTCAAAGAGACCTACCCAACTTTCTTGTCATACACAAAACAAATGAGGTAGCCATCATCTTCAAGTAGTTCTTTGCTAGGAGTACGAGGGACAAAAATAGGTTCTGATCCTTGTCGCCCATCTCCATGAAGAAACAAACCTTTAATGTTCCCTCCAATTTTTAGATCTCTTGTGCCAAGCTCAAGTTCCAAAGATAGATCATACTTAGCCACACCAACAATCTTCAACATATCATCCATTATACTTCCATATACATATCGTTGTTTCCTACATACAACAATTGTGAAGTTGTTATAAGTTTCTCATCACACATAAATAAAAACAACTTACAAAACTCCAAGCAAAACTTATATTTTTGCAACCAAACCATGTTTAAAGAATATCCACCCAATATCCAAAAATGAACAAGATGAAACCTATGTTTATTATCCAAAGCTACAAGTTCACCTATGCCCTTGTCTAGCATGAATGTGATGTGCACCATAAACATGATTCAACTTGGCATAAAACTTAAGCAAAAACATCTTATGGCAAGCCATCATCTCATTACCGGCCAGTGTACTTGTCATTGATCTCTGGAAATTCAATTGTCAATGTTGATAGTTGCTTTTGTGTTACTTTCCCTGTCTTCATATTCATCCTAAACTCATACCTATACCCAAAATATACATGATTATTGGTGAGTGGTTTAAATTCAATCAAAATCATAATTTTATACTTTGAAACCAACAACACTACTATGCATTTGTATAAAGTTCAACCTTTATGAATTGAACTTCAAAGCATCAACAATATGAATGAATATGAAATCACCAACCAAATTTGGAACATGATAGACAAGATAAAATTTACAATAAAGCTCGAGACTCAATAGCCTTGTCTTGGTGAAAATCTATGAAATATGTGAAATCAATTGTTGACATTCGACATGCAATCAAGACAACTTCATCAGCCTCTTCCCATGCATTACCTATCAACAACACAACAATATCCAAACAAATTTAACTTCTTTTGCAATAGCAACAAGACAAATTGGAAGGACAAAAATATTTTAAAATACTATCATTTATGTAAATCATTTCAAGACCACAAGAGAAAACACAAGAAAAGCTCATATTGCACAATGTAATGTGTATATAAGTTGAGTATGACACTAATAAGCAACTTATAATCATCTATTTCTTGAAATTCCAAAATCATTAGCATGTATATTCCTTCAACACTTGAATTTTGATATGATTCAAATAAAACACCAATAAATTATTGAATACTTACAAAGGTGGAAGATCATGCATGGTGGAATTGTGAACCAACGAATTTGTGAATCATTTTTGGCATATCGTGGGAGCAAACCTATGCGTGATTCTTTGCTTGCATCAAACTTGTAAATATGTTCCCCTTCAACAAAATGCTGAATCACAATAAAAATAATAATAATTTATGTGAAAAGACATTGGATCATATTTTGCAAAATTATTAGTTATGACATCATACGTGTATGATATATTTTGCAAGTAATGGAATCTAGAAAGACTAGCCCTTCGGGGTGCACAATCAATGGCACACAAGTGGAAAGGGGGTTAGTATGGGGGTATGTGGGTATATGGGGACTAACCCTTCCTCCCCTTAGTTCCTTTGACTATGCAACCCCACACATCAACCCTTGAATTTAGGGGACACAAAAAAAAGATTTTTAATTTGGCATTTTCGAAGTCTTAACTAAAATGTCTAGAACTGTTCTTGTTGGTTTATAGATACACACCTTAGGATTTATCAATAAAGAAAGGTCCAAAAAAATAGCATAATTTTCAGTGATGGCAAAATCGTGTATCATAACACCCTTTGGTATAGTGATGGGCACTGGCTTCATCAAAACTCCTTCTTTCGAAAAAATTTGATATGTACAGTATGGGCGCTCCATGAAGTCCGAATACAAACCAAACATTTCCCCTACATCACCAATCATTTGTGCATTGGAAGTAGAATGATCCCATGTAAATTTACCATATAATTTTGGAGGCCCTTTTCAAATTCAAGATTCGTAACCATTTGAATGACTTGGAAGTTGAATGACCCATGTAACTCTATCATATGTATTTTGAAACTCATTTCAACTTGAAGATCCATAATTACTTCAATGACTCACCTATAAATTCTTATAAATTAATAAATAATAAATATTTAGAACCAAAGTATGTGGAGCTTTTGCAACTACAAGAAATCGGAGTTGGCTATCAAACCTGTGAAAGGATCAATTTTTGGGTGAGCATTAAATCGAGTTGCCAATGGATTTAAGTACTTTCGCCCAATTGTCTCCAAATCCCCATTTTCCAACACCCTAATTACATCTGCAAGGACCATCTCCCAAAATCATCTTTCAACAATAGACAACCTTCATCACAAAGCAAATGTCCACAATATCATAATTTTATATGTCAAATGCAAAGACAAGGTTGTTTAAGGAAAATTCCAATTTTGAAAATGTGTACCTACTTTTAAAGCCTTGAAACAACTTACCTTCCATCAAAATTTGAACTTTAATGTAAATTTAGATTGGAAAAGAAAGAAAATGAAATTGAGAATAAATGAACAATTTATAAACCATGTATCCAACACACATAGTTCAAATATAAATCAAAAATCTTACATGGAAAATCATTTTCATGCAAAACAAGAAGTTGTTTATTGTGGTAGACAAGAGCAGTATTTCCTGCAAGATGCTCAATAATCCTTTTAAGTATTATTGAAAGCTATATATTCTCACGTTTGCATCAAGTTGATTCTCAACCTATTGAACCTTGTTGGTCCAAACTAATGTTTATGTTTATTCTTTTGCAAGATGAAAGCCAACCATCAATGGCTACATTTTAATCTACTTAAAGATATAGGTGTGGATTAAGATTGGTCTAAAATCATCCCAAAATATGTTATGTCCCCTTAATTAGACTTGAAAAAATCCAATTTGTCAAGTTTGAACCTTCGTAACAATGCTAAATATGTGGATTTTGAACCCTATTTAACCACCATTATTTTTTAACATCAAGCACTTCATGAGATAATCACACAATTTGAAGACAAAAAGCATGTGACCCATCCTCTTTGATCTTGCTAAAACAGTAATCACACCACACATACCTGATCCGTATCCATTTGAGATGTCAATAACCCTTAATTTAACTCGGAGGTCAAAAAGTAAGGCGAAAAAAATGCCTTTCACACCATGCAAATCCCCAAGCTATGACATTTCAAACCACATAGTTACATTGAAACCATGTCATTGAGAAAATTGTGCACTTTCCTTGCTTCTTGTATAATGCATATTACAAATTTTAATCTAGTTCACATATCACTTGCACCAAGCAAAGAATTGTCTACAACTAACTAGCAATTACAAAATGTGATTGTGCTAAAGAGCAATAACAATGACTTCAATGCTAAGAGGCATATTTGTTTCGGCAAGTAAAATAATCTAGAGTACAAAGGTACTTGCCTTTATAAATTTTGCTGCACCATAATACTCCTCTTGTTGCAGTCTTGAGGTTTTCACAAACCGTGCAACATATGTGGCCTTGCCATCCTTAATTCTCAATCCATGAAGCAACCTACATCAAACCCATTTTCCGATTCACTTTTTCTCTAACTAATGTGATGAACAAAAAGTCACTTGTATATTTTGGGATCTCAATTCCAAACAAGGAATTAAAATTTTCACAAGATGAGCTTTGGTTCTAAAGCACATGCTCATAAATACCCACTAAAAAAATGTGCAAAGTTGTATATCCCCCTTGTAAAACAACATGAGGAATCTTCTCATTGAATTACACTTGATGGCACAAATTGAACACTACACAAATGTGTGTTTGATTTAAGCCATCAAATATGATTCATGGCCTGATAATATGTTAGAACCTCGAGAGATTCAAAGGAAAACAGACTACTCTTGAATGAAATCACTATATTGAAGTGTTTTGTGTGTCAAACATACTAATTTAGAAGGCTTCATAGGTCTCATATAATGTCACAAATGAATAGAAATACAAATGGAATAAGTCAAAGGCATCATACCCATCTCCATCAAACCTACATACAAAGATCAAGGAACACCACCCCCCAAAAAAAGTCACTGACGAGGTTAATCCACAATTGTGCAATCTAAGTTCTTTGAAATTGTGCTATGCCTCCAAAGGGATTAAATACAACCATGGTGTAACACAATTTGCTCAAAATGAAAATTTCTCTCTTAAGCAAGATTTTTCAAAATAAGTTAAAATTGTGTTGCTTATAAGTAAAGAGCATGAAGATGATCTATAATCATCAAGTCAAAGACATGCATGCACACATTCTTGCATTTAAAATAGCTCTATGTAACGAAGGAACAACAAGCTATACCATAAAAGACTAGATTGAGGCACTTCACATTCACCTTTCAATCACATAAGCTACTTAAACCAAACAAGAAGTTGAAGGGAACGACCAACAAGCTATACCATTCATTAGATGCTGAGAAACAAATAACCCACAAGTCATTCATTTTTGCAATCAATTTAGCAAATCATGCCAAGACCTTTTTAAAAGAGGAAAGAAATTTAGCTATGAAAAAGTGAAGGAAGTGGGCATATTTTTACCAATGGTAATAAGCAACTGGATTGAATTTTGGATTTGGTGTAACTTGTATAAACTCCCCATTCAAACATTCCTGTCAAGAAATTGGAAGAGAAGAAGATGAGACTTGCTCAGATTTTTAAAAATTCGCACAAAGTCTGCTCTGTTTGCTTGACGATTGATCGAGAGCTATTTTGTTGTTGCACTGCAACAACTCTCAATCAAGCTAATTTCCTTTTGATATATACAACTAGGCTAGAATTGGTGCAACAAGAGAAAACAAACCCTTGAGAAACAAGCACCAAACTCCAGGTTGTTGTGACCAATATAACATTTCTACAAGATATGCTGACATTTGTTGTTTAAGACAGAAGTACAGTAATAATGGTTTTCTTAAGGCACAACAGACAAGTCTTTCTGGATCTACCTGACCTAATTCCAATGTTCAAAATCCTCGTGCCCATTCACATGTCTGTTGTGCAAATCATGAAAACCATTATGTTATGTAGTGTGCTCAATACAGGCCCAAGATTGAAGGTTGAAAATTTTGCTCAATTGGAAAATTTGGCTCACCTGGTCAGTTCAGGAATTTTGGCTCAACCTTCAGAACTCACCTAAATTCCTCACACCTCACCAAGCACAATGGCCTGTACTCAGCACGCTCCATAACACGTTAAGGTCTGGGGTGGCAGATTACATCTTTTTTTTCAAACCACATTATACAACATAATCTTCCAAATTGATGACCGTAGACCATACACTCATAATAGTGACCAAAATGTCTGTTGGACCAAGAGTGATTTTCTAAGAAACCATTGAATCTGCCACCCCAAACCTTGATGTCATGGAATGGCCTCGCCCCTTGCTCATTATTAGGTGCATTCACCTAGCTCACACTAACATGTGAGCTTTGCACCATCTGCCCAAGCAAAGACACCTCCTTGGATTTTCTCTAGTGCATTTAGAGAGCACTTTGCAGAGCATAAAAAGCTGAGGGGGCGACCACATGAGAAGATGAAACACCCTGCAAGTATGGGCATTCCATTTTCTGAAATTCCCATGTCCTGTTGATTTCATGTTTTCTTTCCATGGTACCATACCCACCAGATACCCACTGAGTGTCTGGGGAAAGAAAAGGGTTTAGGGTTTAGGCCTGGGCTAGACCGAATTTAGGATTCTTGAAAGAAATTCTCTGGCAAGAAGTAGTGATTGGGTTGTGCTAATTTGATCAATACACAAGAACTTTACAAATATATTATTATGAGAGATAGTAGTAGATTGTTTAGACTCACAGGAATTGTTCCAGAGATGGCGAGATTGGAAGTCGGGTCTGTCTCAGACACTGGTGCGTAGTAGCCTGTCAGAAAAAAATGGGAACTTGACGATGGATTCTTTCCTTGCTGATCAGTGTCTACAAACATCCACACCAGCACTTTCTCCAAAGCATCGCATAGCCACGCGGCCGCGGCGGCTGTTGTCGAGACACCCAATGGATCAATCTGAATTCTATGATCAACTGCAGTTGAACCATTCAATGTGCTGAAGCCGCTGTCCACATGCGCGTTCGACTTGGGAAACAAGATGGTACTAGCTAGACTTTTTTTCGTAGCAGATGGCTTAGTACCATCAAATCCCGGACTTGCTACGCCGGGACTGATTATGCCGCCATTAGCTGTCTCGACTGGCTGCTTCTGCTTCCCACCTGTTGCAGCAGCAACCACTCGGCCACAAGCTCGACCTAATTTCCGCACTGCAAATTTAGGATTCAGACAGTGAAGCTGCTGCTGCCGAGGCAGTCTAGCTGCATGCAGATGCAAAGAGTGAACTTTCGCTGCTGAGACCAATCTCGTACTGCAGCTGCTAATGCTGCTAGAGAAACAGGTATCCATTCTCAAACAAGTGAAAGCTCCTGGAGAGACTTAAACAAATTGCATAAAATGGGCGTTATAATTTCTCGTAACTTCTCTAGTGTCTTGATCTCGTCCTTATTTTGCTTGTCAACAAAGTGTGAGAGGAAAATCTGCTCGCCAACACAAGACTTAACTCTTCTGAATCCCTCTCGGTTTCTTGAGCGCCATAGCCAGAAGCCATTTTGCACGTAGACAAAAACCACACTAACTGAACCAGGTCTAGTACCAGTACTTTACGCCCTTTTGCTTCTGGACTCTAATATTTCTCGTTAGGATCCATCCTTGCGAACGACAACGGGGCATTTTTTTTTTCTCAAAAGCTAGCAGATAATGGTGAGATGGTCTCAATAATCTCCTTTACCTATCATCTTTCCAACTCCTTATCTGAGTCAAACATTATAGCAAGCACTTGGAACGTCTCACCATACGAATGTTTTGTGCTTTCTTTTCTTTGCAAATCATGGCAAAAAAAATATTTGCTTTTTTCGAAAATGGTAGCTATGCCCTGAGCTCTTCATTTTTCAAAGGTCGCATGGCCTGCAAAACGGCCGGCATGAAGGCTGCACTATTAGCCTTTAAAGGCTTGCTGGGTTCACAAAAGCACAAAAGGTCACTAAGTCTTTTGTCTTTAGAGGAGTCGAAAGAAATGAAACCAGGCAATCAGTTTAGTGCCTCTTGTCCAAAGAGGTCTTT